>Ga0268262_10001474_pt1 | contig 29072 bp, 26 predicted proteins | sample TergutNc150P3_FD_190354 | JGI IMG/M metagenome (GOLD analysis project Ga0268262, IMG submission 190354) | Nasutitermes corniger P3 segment gut microbial community from laboratory colony in Florida, USA - Nc150 P3 (SPAdes) (version 2) | ecosystem: Host-associated > Arthropoda: Insects >... | reverse complement strand
AGAACTGAGCCGCTTCACTGTCTTTAGAGTCCTGTAATATGTACTCTGTGTTCATTTTGCCCATACCTATCTCATTCCTTAAATATCGCCAATTCTTATAAGCCGAATATCGTATATTCCTGGAAGCCCACATAACCTCAACTCCTTCAGTTTGGGGGGGAGCCGCTTCTAAATACCGCCAGCCGTCGGAAAATGTCCCCTTGTCATAGAAAATGATGCCTCCGGCCGGGCCGCGAGTCCCTATTTTAGCAGAGGCGCTTGCTGAAGCTATGGTTTGTCCGGAACCTGTATTGGCCTGAACATGGACTTCTTCACCCAGTAAGAACAGTACCTTTTCATCATCGCCATTTATGTCTACCGAAGGAGCTGCCATAATAACGGCGGTCTCTACACCAAGCACCTTAATGCGAAAACGGTACACATTCCCTATCTTTGTTAACGAACCGGACGCAATTAATTGGGCGCCAAGTTTTCTTCCTATTGCCTGAGCGGATTCATCGCTTACTTCGCCGGATCTTTGAAATTGTTCTTCCTGCCGAATCAAATCCAGCTCTTTGCGGTCTACAACAATAAGTTTTTTCCCTTGAACCAATTGACTTGACAGTTCTTCGAGCGCATATTCAGAAAACCGTTCCGATGGTGAATTGAAATTGAGTATGGCGATTTTCTGCTTCTCATCTCCCACCGGCGCTCCCGCTTGTACCTGAATTTCCCTTGCCACAAATCTTATGGCATAATCCAATGACATTGTCTTGTCTGAGATTGAGGTTGAGGATTCAGATGTCGCGCTGCTGATTGCAAGAAAAGCAAAAAACACTATTGCCATGATTGCTACTAAATGTAGCCTTAAACAATTTTTACCCATTTTGGTCTCCTTGAATTGGTAAAAAGATAATTTATATAATAATATACGCCATAAAATTCTTTATATATTATTATTATTGTATTTTACTTATAATTATTTATAATGTCAACGCGGAATTGATGGAACGCAGCCTGTTGATTTTTTCTCTTTTTTCCCCTACTCTGCTAATATGTCATTCACTTTTTACAACACGCTTGGACGTGAAAAACAGGTTTTTAAGCCTCTACAGGAGGGGAAAGTCGGTTTTTATGGCTGCGGACCGACGGTTTATAACTACGCTCATATCGGCAATTTACGCGCCTATGTGCTTCACGATATATTGGTCCGTTCCCTTCGCCGTGCCGGATATGAAGTAACCCATGTAATGAATATTACCGATGTCGGCCATCTTTCAGACGATGCTGACGACGGCGAAGATAAAATGGTAACAAGCGCACAAGAGCGCGGCAAGAGCGTTCTTGAAATAGCGGATTTTTACACAAAGGCGTTTTTTAACGATACCGATAGAATGAACATTACGCGCCCGTCAATTATTTGCAAGGCAACTGAGCATATCGCGGAAATGATCGCGCTCATTCAAAGGATAGAAAAAAACGGCTTTACTTATTTTGCGGGGGGCAATCTTTATTTTGATATTTCAAAATTTCCTTCTTACGGAGAACTTGCTCTTCTGCGGTTGGACGATCTTAAGGCCGGTGCGCGGATAGAGCAGGACGAAAACAAGCGAAACTCAGGCGATTTTGTGCTTTGGTTTACAAAGAGCAAATTTGAAAATCAGGCTTTAGTGTGGGACAGTCCGTGGGGGCGCGGTTATCCGGGATGGCATATTGAATGTTCTGCAATGAGCATAAAGTACCTGGGCGAAAATTTTGATATTCACGCGGGAGGAATCGATCATATCCCGATTCATCACACCAACGAAATCGCTCAGAGTGAGGCCGCCACAGGGAAGAAACCGTGGGTAAGGTACTGGCTGCACAATGAATTTCTTGTCCTTAAAGACGGGAAAATGTCTAAATCGAAGGGCGGCTTTCTTACTTTGCAAACCCTTGTAGACCAAGGCTTTGATCCGCTGGATTACCGTTATTTCCTGCTTGGCGGACACTATCGCAGCCAGCTTCAGTTTTCCATGGAAAGCCTGGAAGGCGCGAAAAATGCCCGCAAATCGCTTGTAGACAAGGTTCGCGCTTTGGCTGCAAAGTGCGGGGCGCCGGCAGCCGCAGATACGGAAAAAACATCGGTTTATATAGAAGAATTTAACAAAGTCATTGAAGACGACTTAAACACCCCCCGCGCTCTTGCGGAATTGTGGGGGCTGTTAAAAGAAGGGGCGGCGGAACCTGAAACGCTTGCGGCTGTTTTTGAAATGGACAAGGTTCTGGGGCTTGGGCTGCAGGGCGCTGTAAAAACCGCTGAGAAAGGCGAAAATGACGCGTTTTCACGGGAAATTGAAGAACTTATCGCAAAAAGAGCGGAAGCGAAAAAGGCAAAGGACTTTGCCGCGGCGGATAATATAAGGCAAAACCTTAAAAACAGGGGTATAATTCTGGAAGACGGACCTGCGGGGACAATTTGGCGCGTTCAATAAAGGAAGATTTATGAAAACTTCAATTTTCATAAATCTTCCATATAAAAAGCATTTTTGTAGGACTTTAGCCCGAAAAAATGCAAGACTTGTTTGGAAATCCCAAACGGGTTCCCGAACAAGTCTGTAACAAAAGAGGAAAAAAATTGTTTAAAATAATAGAAGAGGAACAATTTGAAAATGACGCAAAAAATGTTCATACGGATGCTCCTCGAAGTGAAGGCGAATCTATGGGGTGGAATTCAACTGTTGAATTCCAGCGTCTTTATGATTCAACATTTCAAATTTTGTTGAGGGTTGCTTACCGTATAACCAACAACTGGGAAGCGGCGGAAGACATTTGCCAGGAGAGTTTCTTCCGTTTGTATGAAAAAAACATGGTTTTTCCTAACAAGGAAGAGGCAAAGTACTGGCTGATTCGCGTAGTAAAAAACGCGGCGTTAAATTACGCAAAAAGAAAGGCTCGGGAACGATTAGTGTATCAACGCGCCTTTCGTGAAGACCACAGGCAGGAGGAAACCGGAGAGGGGTTACTTGTAAAAAAAGAGACAAGTGAAGAAGTAAAAAAAGCCCTGGAAGAACTGCCGGATAATTTGCGTATGGTTTTGATATTAAAAGAATATGCTGATATGAACTATAAAGAAATTGGCAAAGTGCTTGGCATTAGCGAAGGAAATGTTAAAGTACGGGTGTTTAGAGCCAGAGAGAGGCTTGCAAGTTTGCTTGCCGGCGCTATGCAGCCGAATATTAATATAAAAGGCGGTAAAAATGTGTCCTGATCCACAGCTTCTATCAATTTATGTCGATGATGAGCTTCCGTCACCCTGGGATGAAAAAATGGATGTCCATTTACAGGAATGCCCGGCTTGCAGGGAAAAAGTTGAAAATTTTAAACAGCTTCGCGAATTAATCAACAAAGACCCTTCTGCAAAAAAAACAAGCGAAGAGGAACTGCTGAAATCCAAAGAAAAAATTTGGCGCAGTATAGAAGAAAAACGGCGCTTTGTGCCATACCCCAGAATATGGCAGCGCAGGATTTCTATCCCTCTGCCGGCGGCAGCGGCGGCGGCAATTATAATCGCGCTGATCGTAATATTTTTCTCCCGCGACGGACAATTTTTAAATAACGGATTTGCCGGCAAAAAGGCAGCCCCTGATGATAGATCGAACTTCATCCTTGCGGCTGAAGAAGAAATCCCGGGCATGATACCGGCGGCGACGGATTTAAACGGCGTTCTTCAATATTTAGGCGCAGACGGCTCTGAAATCATCATTTTAAAACTGCCTGAAAGCAAGAATTTTTCCAGATCAGGAGAGCCGGCAATAATCAGGGCCGCTGATTATTCAAGGAGATATCCATAAAATGATTAGCCGTTTTTCTTTTTTAAGCGCTTTTTTTATATTTGCTACAAGCGTTTGTATTGAAGCGCAGTCCCAACCGGTAGGTTCCGGAATGATGCGGGAATTCAGAAGACAGGCGTTGGTTTTGGATATTAACGCAAGGGCTTTGGAAAATGAAGAAGTTATATGGAATGATTTTCACCAAAAAATTACCATACCGGGAACTCCTGTGGGCATTCGTCTTGTTGGTTCAAATATTATTGTAGCGGTACAATTTACCCCGTTCATCCGACGTAGTGGCAGCGTATTGATCGCCCAGGGACAGATTTGGATTAAGGATCCGGAAAAAGGCGTAAGTTATTATACGTCGATTCAAACAATACCCATGGAATTTAACGAACCTATTTATTTCTTTCCGCTTGGCGCCTCCCCGCAGTTTAGCTCATCTATAGAAATAAAACTGACAGTAAATCCATATAAAGAGACAACCATTACTGAAAATGACAGATAATACAGAATACTTTGCAGCATACCGAAACAAACAACCGCGAATAAGAATGAAGCGTCATTTTTTTTTGTTTGTGTTTTTTGTATTTCTTGTTTCATGCAATATAAAAGCTCCGGTTATAACGTCTATCGATCCAAAATTTGGCAGAATGGGAGAGATAGTCACGCTGACAGGAAACAATTTTGGCGCGTCACGCGACGAGTCTTATGTTACTATTGCGGGTATCTCGCCGACAAACTCATCATACTATCTATGGCAGGACAATCAAATAATTTTAAGAGTTCCTGAATTAGGCGAATCGGGGCTGGTCTATGTGCGCGCAAAGGGAAAAAAGAGCAATGGCGTGCTTTTTTCCAATTCAGCTTCAGTGCCTAGGCCTGTTGACGGCGAAGAATTGGGACTTGAACCGAAAATTGTGTCCGTCACACCGCAGAGCGGCGCGCCGGGCACTCTCATAACCATTATGGGAAATAATTTCGGCATATCGCGGGAGAACTCGCCGGATTTCGGCGCGGGAGTTTTCTTTTCTTGGGATTATGAATCGGGAACGAATAATCCCTATGCAGTAAGAGAGCCGGAATTTATCGAAGCTTCAGAAACTGAAATGGGTTATGAATATTGGAGCGCGCGCGAAATACGGGTTAGGCTGCCGGACGGGGCAGTCAGCGGAAATTTTGAAATAAGGACGCCTCACGGTAAATCGCGCAGCGTTTTCTTTGACGTAAGCGGAAAAACCGGCGTTAAAACTATAAAAGATAAACGCAGTTATACAATAACATACTCGGTTGATATCAGAGTTAATGAAGCTACAAAACCGAATACCCTGTATCTGTGGATACCGAAACCTGTTATCTCACCCTCTCAAAGAAATGTCATTCTTGTTTCACGTAACGTTGAACCTTTTATGGAGAATTATAAAGGGGTCAGTCTTTATAAACTGGACAGTCTTGGAACGGGGACAAATCAATCTGTCAACCTTTCCTACAGGGTTGAAGTATACGCCATAGGAACGGGAATAAAGCCTCTTTCCGTTAAACAGGAAACAACGGCGCTTTACAGGACACACACTCAAAGCACAAGTTTAATTCCTGGCAATAATCAGAAAATCAGAACCGCGGTTAATTCAATCACAGGCAGGGAACAAAATCCGTATATAAAAGCAAAAGCCATATATGATTGGATAATTAGCTACATGAAAATTTCAGACTCGGCATTTTCCGCTGATCTTGTTGACGCGCTGGAAAAGAGACAATGCGATCCGTACGCAGCCGCTCTGCTTTACACCGCAATGGCCCGCGCCGCAGGCGTTCCGTGTATTCCTGTCGCGGGCGTTTTAATAAATCAAAACGGGCAGACATTCCGCCATTACTGGGCTGAATTCTGGATTGACGGTTTTGGCTGGCTGCCGGTTGATCCCGCAATGGGCGCGGGAGCTGTTAAGCTGACAGATAACGCAAACCTGCGCTCCGATGATGGAACCGCCCGTGATTTGGCAAACTTCTACTTTGGCAACATGGACAACCAGCGCATAGCGTTCTCCAGGGGAGAGCCCGTACTTTCGCAGATTGAAAGCCGAGGCAGGCTTGTTTCGCGTCCACAGTCGTACTCACTGCAAAATGTTTGGGAGGAATCCGTAGGAGGGCTTGAATCGTATTCCAGCCTTTGGGGAGACATTACAATCAGCGGAATTTATATTAGATAAGAGGTTAAATATGGTAACTGTTATTTCGTTGGGCGGATCAATTGTCGCGCCGAAAGACGTTGACGTGGAGTTTTTAAAAAATTTTACAAGCGTTATTCGCTCATTTATAGAAGCGGATTCCAACAGGCGCTTTATTTTTGTCGTAGGCGGCGGAGGCCCCGCGCGGGTATGGCAGAACGCTTATCGGGATATTTCAGCGGGCGGCGTAAAGGATGAAGAGGCGGACTGGATAGGGATTATGGCGACAAGACTGAACGCGCAATTGATAAAAGCGGTTATGGGCGAGTGGTGCGCACAGGAAGTGGTTACAAATCCGCGCGAGGTTGATCCCCTGACAGGCCATGTGCTTGTAGCCGCCGGCTGGAAACCGGGGTTTTCAACGGATTACGACGCTGTACTGTTAGCTGAACGTTTTGGCGCTCAGATGTTGATAAACCTTTCAAATATTGAAAAAGTTTACACGGCGGATCCAAAGACCGATCCAAACGCGCGCCCTGTCGATAAAATAACATGGACCGATTTTCGTTCAATGGTAGGCGATGAATGGGTTCCCGGAAAAAACGTTCCGTTTGACCCCATTGCCAGCCGCCATGCGGAGAAAATCGGCTTAAAAGTTATTTGCGCCGCCGGTAAAAATCTTGACAACTTAAGAAAAATTCTTAATGATGAAGATTTTACCGGCACGACTATTAATTAGAAAAGATTCTTCTGGAATTTACGGTTTAACCCCGCCCAAGATTGTCATCCTTCCGTCAGTTGCGGGTTTTATTTTCTTGTTTGCCCTGATGTACTCAGTTACAACATACGAAAGTAAAATAGAAGTGTTTAAACGATCCGCAGCGGCTAACATTGGCGTATAACCGTCTCCGCCGCCAAGAACATAATCATTAGTACAAAGACGGTATATGCGGTTAGTATCAACAGGTTTGCCGCCGATAGTAAGATCTTTTATCACGCCCTTGCCTGAAGTTTTATCGATTGTAAAGCGCACATCGCTTGAAATTTGCGGAAATCCCCCGTTCCCCTGCGGAATTGTCGCTATAAAGTCAAACAACTTAATTACCTGCGAGCCGGTCATTGAAACTACATAAAGGTAGTTTTCAAAGGGAAGTACCGTTAAAATATCTTCCTGCGTTATCGGGCCTTTTTTTAGTTCGGCGCGGATATTTCCGCCGTTATGAAACGCAAAATCCACCTGCTGTTTGCTTACATTTCGCAGGTACCAGACATTTGCGTCGGTAATCATGTTGCCGATAGCCGTCTCCTGATACCGCGTCAGGCGATTTCCGAATGTAAAGGTATCGGAAGCTTCTCCTATTACCTCTTTTAAGCCGGCTCCCGCTTTTTCAATATAAGGCTTAAGCATTTCGATAATGTTGATATCCGGCCTGACGGCTATCGATATCCATTCAAAACCGATAAGTTTTCCGTTACGCACAGTAATTCTTCCAAAACCCATGAATTTTCCCATTTCATTTGCGGTTACTATCCATGTGTCTCCCTCTCTTTTCGGCGTTTCAAAATACGAATGCGAATGACCGTCTACTAAAATGTCTATTCCCTCAACCGCCGCCGCAAGGTCAAGAGACGTTATGTGATCTTCAGATTCTTTCACGTCGCCCATGTGGACCAAACCGATTACAATATCGACTTTTTCCCTGTTACGCAAAATATCCACCACCTCGCGGGCGGCGTCAATTTCATTGACAAACACAAGGGATTTATCGGGATTTGCGATAACTTGCGTGCGCAAAGTTGTAATGCCGAATATGCCTACGGTAAAATTATTGTATTGCTTTACAATATACCTGTGGCCGCCAAGATATGAACCGTCATCTTTTCTTATATTGGATGAAACAAATGAAAAATCTGCAAGGCCGATTTGCTTGTTAAGTTTTTCCATACTGCCGTCAAATTCATGATTGCCAAAAGTCATCGCGTCATAGCCCATCATATTATATGCGCGAATAACCGGCTCGGCGTCGAACATATTGGAAAGAGCGCTGCCTGTGTTAATGTCCCCGGCGTCGACAAGAAGAACCTGCGGATTAACGGATTTTACCACATTAACAACAGTCGCCATTTCCGCGATGACTGAACGCCCGTCGCTCGCCATTAACGCGCCGTGGAAATCATTAGTGTGAAGAAGAATCAGCTCCCCGCTTCTGCCGATACTGGAACCATCTCTGATAGGCGCGGCGTATAAAACACCTGTCAGTAAAAAGGCAACCAGTAAAAAATACATTCTCTTTTTCATAATATTTCTCCTCTTATAAATTATTTTCTTTTTTTTCAAACGCAACGGTAACATTAACTTCCATTACTCTTTGTTTTATAACCTTTATAACCTTTATTGTCAAATTTTGCCATGTAAGAATCTCGTTAATCTGGGGCAGTCTTCCAAGATTTTCCATAATCCAGTTTGCGATTGTCGTGTCGGGTATTTCTATTTCTCCCACAGACAGGGCAATTGCCTCCAGCATATCCTTAAAACTTACGCTGCCCAGTACTGTAAAACTGCCATCGCTTACTTTTTTAATATTCTCTACCACTTCATCATGTTCATCCCATATTTCGCCAACCAGTTCTTCTACAATATCTTCTATTGTAACAATTCCCAAAGTGCCGCCGTACTCGTCAATTACTACCGCCATATAAGCCTGTTTTTTCTGCATTTTTTTTAAAAGTTTTCTGACTTTAATTGTCTTTGCGACAAAAACAACGGGCTTGATAATTTCAATCGGCGTTTTTTGCCCTTTCATAACCTGGTGATAAAAATCCTTTATTATAATAATTCCTTTTATGTTATCGATTGTATCCTGAAAAACAGGAATTCGCGAAAAACCTGTTTCTATAAATTTACGGTCAATTTCCTCTACGGTGGAAGTAATAGGCACCGCCTCAACATCAATGCGCGGAGTAAAAATATCAGAAACTTCCAGGTCGTCAAACTCAATAACCTGACGGATCATCTGTTCTTCATGAATATTAATGCCGCCTTCCTGCCTTACCTCTTCAACATACGTTAACAGCTCGTCTTCTGTCGTTGAACGATTCATCTTTGAAGGGAAAATTTTTAAAAGAAATATTTTCCAAAAACCGACAAGAGCGTTTAATGGCGTTAAAATAAAAACAAAAAGACGCAAAAGCGGGGCGTTCCTTAGGGCGGTTAATTCAGGCATTTCCTTTGCAAGAGTTTTGGGAGAAATGTCGCCAAAAAGCAGCACAAAAATCGTCATAATTATAGTGGCAATACTTACCCCTTTTGCCTCTCCAAACACTCCGATAAAAAAAGCCGTAGCAAGCGCGGACGCGGTGATATTTACGATATTATTGCCGATTAACACCGTAGAAAGTATTTTGTCATAAGCCTCAAGCAATTTTAACGCAAGCCGCGCCCTTTTGCTTTTAACTGCGAGATTTTTTAGCTTAATGCGGTTTAACGCCGAATAGGCCATTTCAGACGCTGAAAAAAACATGGATAGAACTAATAGAACAAAAAGAGAAACCCCTAAAACTAAATAATATGAGTGTGAATTATCCATAATTAAGAGGCGCCGATCGGAATCGAACCGATGCATAACGGTTTTGCAGACCGCTCCCTTACCGCTTGGGTACGGCGCCTGAGGTAAATGTAATGAAAGAAGGGGAAAATGTCAATTCATTGATTTATCTCTCACCTCTGTCCCCCCATCTCCGGACCGCTTTCACTTGCCCTGAGTATGGGATAGCCGTAATTTCCAACGGTGGTGAAAATCCAGTACTTGGGATCGAAACCCAGTCCTGATGTGGTGGTTGGCACAGAAGCGGGGACTTTGTTTCGCCAGAAATCCTGAAAATGAAAAATTTCAAAGGTAACATTCGCGCCGTTTTGATTGTCGTGGGTTCCGCTACTGACGGTATTTCCGTTCACCAACATTCCGCTGTAAGCGTGGTTGTTTTTAACAGTTGAAGAAAAGCCCATAGTGCCATTATAAATAAAGCCGTAAAAACGCCCAATGTCCGTGTCCCCGGAGGTTTTTGTTACGCTTTTACATAAAACCGCATTGTTTTGTAAAGTAATAGCATACGAAACTCCGCCAAAAAGGCCGCCGGATTCGCTTACACTGCCATTAACGTTTACCGTACCCGTCGAGAAAGAATGGTTTACAGAGCCGCCCGTAAATTGCCCTATTAAACCTCCGACAGAAACGGGAGAGCCTGAAACATTAACATTGCCCAGGGCATAGCAGTCTTCTAAATCATTTTGACACTCTCCGGAAAAGCCTCCGGCCATAATATATTCGCTGGTACTACTACCGTTACACTTTAATTCCACATCCCCAGACGCGTAACAGTATTTTATAGATTTGCTTGCACGACCGGAAAAGCCGCCGACTTTTCCATATAGGCATTCAACTGTCACCGGGCCATTAGCATAACAGTATTTTGTACCAGATTGAATATAACCGGCGAATCCTCCGGCGTACACTTCGCATGAGCAAGTTACATTTATGGGATTATCACTGTAACAATTTTCTAACAAAAAATCGAAGTCAACATAACCGATAAAGCCTCCAACTGATAAATATGTACCGCCTGTCTTAATTGTTGTAAAATTGCCGGCAGTAGAGTAACAGTTTTGAACCTTTCCATAGGTGTCGGTAAAGCCTACGGCACCCCCCAAAGAGGCTATACCGGTATTCGAGGTTATGTAAATGTTCCCTCTCCGGTAACAGGAATCAAACACTCCGGCCGGTGAAGATGAAATTCTGGAACGCATTATTCCAACGATCCCGCCTACAATGAGACCTACCGATCCGCCGGCCCCCGCTTCTGCAGCCGAGGCATTTACGGTAATATTTCCCTCAACAATTGCATTAAAAATTTTTGCGTATGCTTCCAGACCAGTGGTCCAACTAATGCCTAAATATCTCTGATGTACGCCGATACTGCCTGTAATTCCGCCAACCATAACACTGCTTCCTTTCTCATCCTCGCGAGAGTTGGGATGAATCACCGTAAGGTCAAGACCGCCGTATGCATTGGTCATTTGCGCAACGTCTGTCATAACCCCCGCAATGCCCCCGACGAACATTTCATCGTCAGTGTCCACGGTAATTGAAACAGCCCCTTTAATCAAAACATTTTCCATTCTCGTTGTACCTGCCATCGTGCCAACTATGCCGCCAAAGCGGGTCTCGGCTGAACGGGTTATGTTTACGATTCCTGCATTGACAGGAATTCCGTTATCGTCGGTATTATAATAGTTCACAGTCAGATCGCGGATAAGGCAGTCATTAACTGCGCCGAATAATCCTGTGTCATAAGCGGCGGTCATGCTTTTGATGGTAACCGTATGTCCGTTGCCGTAGAACTTGCCGAGGAAAGAATCGGTACTGGTTCCTGTCGGCGTCCACGTTTTAACGGTGATGTCGTTGGTAAGTACATATTGCTTGTCTTTGTTTGTTTCACCCAGGCCGTAATAAGGATTATCTGCTGCCGGAGTCCGGATAGCGGCAAAGTCAGCCTCTGTGTTAATTTCAATAATCTGGTTGTTATGCGCCACGCTCATGCCGGGAATGTTCCATATCTTGAATGATTTTGATCCCAGATTGGATTTTAACCCTTCCACAATCAAGTCTAAAAATATCTCGTATTCCTGTATGCCGGTTACGTCCCCGCCTTCCCTCACGCTTGAATTATTAAGCGCGCTTACGCCTCTGATCGTAACGGGACTGCCGTCGGAAATCGCAATATCAACGCTCTTGTTTACGCGGTAATGCGCTTCTACGGAAACAGCTCCGGTTGTATTCCATGTTACCACTATGGTTCTCTCGTTTTCATTATAATTAGCGCTCCATGTATCTATACTGCCGCCTCCTGACGCAGGATAGGTGTTAAAAGAAAATACTTCAGCTTTCGCCATGGGGGTATTTGAAGCGTTGCAAATATCAGGACCTGCCGTTACCTCGATCAGGCTGTTTCCCGGCACGTTGGTAGGAGTAATTGTTATCTTATATTCGCCAAGATCGTTATTGGCGGTATACACGGGATAATTGTAACTGTAATTGTTATTGCTGATTAGAACGGGCTCATCTTCCTTGTCATTGTCCTTTGCGGTAATTTTGATTATTTCATCTGTGAATAAAAAGGAAAGTTCCTCATTAGCTGTCAAAAACAAAGGCGCGTTAAAAAAGATTTCAATGGCCGTTCCCCTGGGATATAACATTGTAGGCGAGTGGCGCGGGACTGTCCTTAGAACATAAGGTTCGGTTCTGCACCATGGGACAAGGGTAACATTTTCAGTTGTATTGATTATAAAGCTGCCCGTCCCTCCGCGCGCCGGAAGCTCGGGGACAATTACGGATGCGCCGTCAAGCCTTTCAACGCCGTCCAGAAGGCCAATGTCGAACATCCAATTATCCGGCAGTGAAGAAGTTAAGTAAGCGCGCCAACTGTCCAAACTGTAAGCCAGATCGGGAGTAAACTCAATTTCAAAAGCATAACCCTTGCGGATGTCTTTTGACGGAGTGATGTTTCCGGTGGGATTGCTTATTCCCCATGCGGCAGGGTGTTCAACCCTCACAGTCAGTTTAGGAGCGTTTGCCCACTCCACCTCGTCGTTGATCTGCTTAAACAGGTCGGTTTTAGGACCGGTAAATAGCTCGCAGGAAATTATGAATAATGAAATAATTAGCAATATTCCCATGGGGGTATGATTAAGTTTAATACTCATTATGTTGATATTTTGATTCTCTTTGAAAGGTTTATATATTTTCATAATAATATATTAACACATTTTTGAAAAAAATGTCAAAGAGAATTAAAATAAAATAATTTAATAAATAAATTTTACAAAAAAACGATTTTTGTCTGTTATCTTATCATGAAGCCCATGCATAACCCTTGGAAAACAACCATTTCTTCCTTCATCTTTGTGATCTTTGTACCTTCGTGTTCTTAGTGTTAAAATTTTTCGATTAATTTTCCTGTTAATCCAACTGATCCCAGGCCGGTAAATAATCATCATCGTCTAAAGAATCCGGAATCACAATCGGATTATTTCTTCTGCTATTTTGGCTTTGAGTACTTTGCAATTCGGGGAATAAATCCAACTGCAATTTAGGCCTGGGAATTGCTTCAAGAAAAGAAGTGTCTACTTCGCCAAGCTCGCTAAGCCGCGTAGTGGATGGGAGTCTTGATCCTTGCGCAGCGGCTCCGCTTCCGTGCGTGTCACAGTAACGGCTCGGAACAGTGCCTGCCAGGAAAGGAAGATAAATGGTTTGGGGGCATGATTTTGTCGCTAAAAGCCCCGATCCCCTGCAAACGGCGGCATCTGCAACTCCCGACGGGCGCGTAAAACTTTTTTGCGGAAGCCCGTTGTGAATATCGCGCATATAATTGCCCCAAAGAGGAGATGTCAGCATTTCGCCTGTTTGAGAAATACCCAATGAATTGCCGGGTTTGTCAAAACCGTACCACATTGCAGTTGTGTAATAGGGAGTGTATCCGACTACCCACGCGTCTGACCAGTTTTGTGTAGTTCCGGATTTTCCGGCAAGAGGCATCCTGAATGTTTTTCCGTCACTATCCTTGTAAGTCAATTTAGATCCCGAGCCTGTTCCGTAAGCAAGAGTGCCGCCGGTAACGACAAACTCCATTAATCGGGTCATGACATAGGCGTTTTGCGGACTGACAATCTGACCGTTATTCGCTAACCGCTGTTGTCTTTGACGGACGTCTCTTTCAATATCAAATACAACTCTGCCATTACGATCTTCAACCGAGCGGATCGCGATTGGAGTGACACTACGCCCCTGATTTGCAAAGACCGCGAATGCCCTTGCCATCTGTAACGGCGAAACGGAAATGATTCCCAATCCCATTGGATAATAACGCGGAAAAATACGCCGGATTTGAGCCGGATCCGTAATATCCAAAAGGGCGGCGGATCTGCTTATGGCGGCGTCAAAGCCTATAGTCTCCAGTACTTTTAACGCGGGAATATTCAGAGACAGCGCAAGCGCGGTGTAAAGCAGCAAAGGCCCTCTCCACGCTCCGCCGTAATTATTCGGGACATAGTAAGTGCCGTCCTCATTATGGAACGCCATTGGCGCGTCATAAATTAATGTCGCCGCTGTAAGTTGTTTGCTGTCTATTGCGGCTGAATAATACAATGGTTTATACGAGGAGCCCGGCGTAACGCTGGCCTGTGTTGCGCGGATAAGCTGATTTGATTCGTCATATTTTGATCCGCCAATTGCGGTAATAAACCCTGTATTGTTTTCTATCGTAATAAGAGCGCCTTCTACAACATTTTCTTCAATATTTATTTTTAGCTTCGCAAAACCGGAATTGGTTATTTCTTTCAATTCAGGAAGATCAAAAAGCAAAGCAGTCATGTCAATTATAGGATTAACAGTCCGCGTGTAACGCGAAATTGCCCTGGCTTCATTTTGCCCGGAAGTGCCTATGCGAATGTCTACAAGATTAAAAGTAAGCGTTAGCAGATCTACAATAGGCAGATAAACCCGCTCAGCCTGAACATTGCTTCTTCTGTTTAACGCCTTGTATTCAATATTTGCCTTTTCAAGCCCTTCGGCCAAATAAATATCCGCGGCTTTCTGATGAGCAAGATTTAAAGTTGTATGTACGACATAACCGTCCCGGAAATAATCTCTTGTGCCGTACATCATCACGTCAAGTTCGCGGCGCACATATTCGCTGAACCACGGGGCCTTGTCTTCACGGGTAAGATACGCGGACAGGGCGGGTCTTGTATAATCAAACTTATCCCAAAAGGCGTTGAAGGATGCTTCCGCTTCGTATTTATCGGCATAGCCAAATTGAATCATGCGCTCAAGGACAAAGTGCTGTCTGTCTCTTGCAAGATTAGGATTTCTTAACGGATCAAAACGGCTTGGACCTGAAAGCAATACGGCTAAGGCCGCGGATTCGGCAAGGTCTACATCGCGCGCGCTGTGGTTGAAAAAATATCTGCTTGCGGTTTCTACTCCGTAAGTACCCGGACCCATCGGCATATAGTTAAGATAAATCTCTAAAATTTCATTTTTCGTATAACGCCTTTCCATCTGGAAAGCCCACCACAATTCCCTGACTTTCCGCTTTATAGTGCGTTCATTCCGGTCGCAATACAACGTGCCCGCTACCTGCTGGGTAATTGTAGAACCGCCGCCCCAGCTTTTTTTAAGCAGCTGCCCTATTACGGCGCGCATAGTACCGCGAATACTAAAACCGTGATGACTGTAAAAATCAGGGTCTTCGCGGGATATAACAGCGTGAATAAGCTGACGCGGCAGTTCGTTTAAAGAAACCATTTCACGCTTTTCATCCGACGCAAATTCGGTGATTAAATTATCGTTAATATCCAGGAGTTTGGTCGGAAGCGCGGGAGCCAATTCGATATAATTTTCCTGATTTTTTGTATTCGCCGTCATTGCAAGAGACAAACCAAGACCTATGCCTATTATAACTACGATTATAATGGTAATAGCGGCGATTAATACGACGGCAAAAGAGGCAAAAAAAGAGCCTCCCCTGGATCTTCCCATATTTTATAGAATATATAAACTGTGGTTTTCAGTCAAGTAGTCGAGGGGACATTTGCCGGAGTTAAGCCAATTATGCGGGATTAATGGCTAAATCTCGCCTTAATTTTCTTAATTCAAATATTATTAATATCCCTGTAATAATAAAGGAGAAGCCGTCGGCAACCGGGGCGGCGGCAACCACGCCCCAAAGCCCCCATATTTTGCCAAAAATGAGTATACATGGAATGAGGGCGATACACTGTCTGAGCATAGAAAGAAATATCGATATTTTCGGGCGGCCTGTAACCACAAACATATTTGTTGAAACAATCTGAAAGCCGGCGACAGGCAATAACATCAGCATTATCCTCATCGCCCGGGGCGTAAACCGCATGAGCGCGTCGCTTCCGTCCGGCACAAATACCCTAATCAAATGAGGCGCGAAAATTTGAGTAATTGCAAATCCAAAAACGCAGATTATTGTGGCGGCTCCTATAGCGCCCAAATATGCGCGTAACACACGGCGGAATAACTTTGCCCCGTAATTGTATCCAAGTATCGGCTGCGACCCTTGATTTATTCCAAAAACGGGCATGAGTATAAGCATCATTATTGAGCCGTTTATATTCAATCCCGAAAGAACGATGGCGTCGCCGTTTGCCACTCCAAGAGCGGCAGCTCCGTACCAGCCCACGCTTTTATTGTACAAAAACTGCACAGCGGACATCATAAACTGAAGCAGAAATTGAGCGGAACCAAAAGCCATGATCTGCCGGACAACGGAAAAATCCGGCTTGAAAGCGCCGAGGTTAAGCCTTACAACCGCTTTCTTGCTAGTGATAAAAATAAAAATGAAAATAAACGATGAAAATTGGGAAATGATCGTCGCCCAGGCCGCTCCCTTAACGCCCCATTTAAACACAAAAATAAATATAGGATCGAGTATGGTATTTAGCACCGCTCCCAGGATCATGGAGAGCATTGAAATTGTAGGAAAGCCCTGCGCCCTTGTACAATGAGACAGCCCGAAGCTTACAGTGAAAAAAACCATGCCGTAAAGAATTATGCGAAAATAATCTTTTGCGTAACTAATAGCCTCGCTGCCTTCCGCTCCCATCATGGAAATAACCGGGTCGAGGAAACAAAGCCCGATAATCATCATTACAATAGAAATGCCTATCAGCAGGAAAAAGCAATGCCCCATTGCGTTTTCAGCGTCCTGCCGCCGTTTCTGACCAAGACGCATGGAGATCATGTTTGCCGCTCCGATGCCAAAGAGCATGGCAAAGGCCATACCGATGGTCATAAGCGGCATTACCAGAGAGAGTCCTCCAAGGGCGATTTCGTTCACGCCCTGGCCGACAAAGATGCGGTCAACTACATTGTAAAGAGCGTTTACCAGCATTCCGGTTATTGCCGGGACAGAGAATCTAAGTAATAGTTTTCCGATAGATTCGGTGCCTAACCGGCTTGCGGCGTCTTGGTTTTCAGGCATGTATAAGGTAATAGCAGAAATAGAGGATTTAAACAAGTGCCTATTTGTTAATTTATTTTCAAATAATGGCAAGATGTATGTCTAAAGATTTTGTTCCGTAGGCGGGTGAAATTGCGTGCCTTAGCAATTCGGTGTAGCCGAATTGCAGGAACCCGCAGAAAATGTTTTTACAATTTTCTTCCATTTTTTCTGGCGGTGTTTATAAAACATTATTCCCCAAATCGCTATAAATAATGTAAATACACCGGCATACAATTCTATCTCATCTGTATATTTAATAATGTTTTCACCTTTGTCTTCTATTTTTATTTTATGATTCCATATTTTTACAATATTATTGTGTTCCTTTGATATAATTATTTTATTTTCTTCATCTATTTTTTCTAAAAGTATCTTATGATTTCCAAACGGTATAAACCAATAAATAAATAATTTAAAAATATATTCTTTATTTAATTCCCATTTAATATATTTATCTTTTGTTCCAGTTTTAAATGTAGCTATTGGTTTACATATATAAATCAGCGTTTCAATATCTAACAATTTATTCCAGATTTTTTCAGTGAAATTGTTTAATATTGAAGAAATTATTATCCTTATACCTTTTTTTATTTTTCCATTATACCTCAATAGTATTTTTTCCATCAATATCCTCCTTTAATTATAGTATAATTTTAATTAAAGAAACTGAGAATACTAATTGCTATCCCCATTCTGTATCCATAATCAAAATAGTAATCATAAAATGCCTTAATAGAAAAAGACATTTCATCTTCATTGGGAAATAATTTAAATGCCAATGAACCACGAATATAAGGAGAAAAAGGAATTATTTCATTTCCACTATTAAGTTCAGTTGCCCCAGTCATTCCTCCGCCGGCGCCAAGTAAAAAATATTTTAATAACAGTATTTCAGCAGAACCTCCAAAATAATATGACCCGTTTTTATAACCAATTCCTCCTCCGGCATCACCTAAAATATTCAAGAAAAATTTATCAGATGACTGTAGATTGATACCAACAGATAATCCTCCCATTACCATATCGAAACCAAGCGTACCTCCACTTGTAAAAAATGTGGTAGAAAATCCTACTGCAGCCGATGCCCTAACCGGTTCACGTTCTCTTGGCTTACGGGGAGGTCGTGGTTCAGGAGGTTGCCTCCCAATGAATGGTCTAATGTCTTGTTTTCTTATATTGTTTGTGTTTACTTGAGCTCGAACTATTCCGGTTTCAACGTTTATAGCCCTTACTTGCATACGATACATATTTTTTATTTGTTTTATTGAGCCAAATAATACAACCTGCGCTCCAACAAACTGTCCTATTCTTTGAGCTGTTCTGTCACTAACTTCGCCGGTCATATTAAAATTCAATTCTGTTCTTGCTCTATCAAGATTATCTCTGTCAACTACACTAAATCTGGGATTTGTTAATAAATAGGCTGTAAATTCACTGACGATATAATCTGAAACACCAACTGATGGAGCTTCAAAATCCAGTATGGCTATTGTTGTAATATTATTTAATGTGGCGTTAATGTCCTGTACTGCTAATGTGTCTCTTATTAATATCTGCCCCATAATTTGATTTGCAGATGTTTGAATTGCATTATCCAGTGTTATGGCATTCTGTGCCGAAAGTTTAAAGGTAAAAGCTAATAGGGCGAAAATTAATAAATATTTTTTTGCCAACATGACAATCTCCTTTTATTTGAAATAATTATCAACCATAAAATATAATGTTGTCAAGTATTTTTCCACATAGTTTATGAATATTTTGTCTGTATTGCACATAACGTTCCGGCGGCAAGTTACGGTTTTTTGCGCCTGATAAGGAAGAACGCGTAGCGTTTTTACGGGCGCAAAAAAATGTGGCGGAGTGAGGTGTAGGAGCTTTCAAGCGACCTAACCGAATGGAACTCAGAATCGCCGTCAGGCGGCGTACACTTACCATCCTGTTATGTGCCGTTATGTCGTACTTTAATTACTATAAATATATACATTAAATTTATTATAATTATTCATATCATATTTATTATTTGATTTATTAATATATCTAACATTTTGAAGAGAATCAGAGGAAGAAGAAGCACAATAATAAAAAAGAAAAGGAAATAATAAGAAAATAAATATAAATTTCATTTTATTTAAACATTTTCTTCCTCATTATATATTATATATGCTTATATCTTTTTATTCTATTAAATGGGGATATTTATTTTTAATAAATTCTTTACATTCTTTCTCAATGCCATTATATATTTGTAACCTTATATTCCTAAATCGGCATAATTGAACGTCTTTTATGTGTGAATAAGTGGTATCGACATTAAATGATTCATGTAAAGCATGTATATCTTCATTTTCTAATGTTGTTGCGGCTTTAATGTATAGATTTATAGAATCAGTATATATCATTCTTTCTATTGGATAGTATTGATCATTTTTGTTTTGAGATTGAATATCTTTATATTCACTACCTAACGTTTTCTCATAATTCAAGATATTCTTCTGTATGAGCATAGCTTTAATTTGGTAAATAGATATTTCTTCTTTCATAATTTCCTCCATGAGATTGTTTCAGTGTTATCACTAAGTTTTCCGGAAACAACCCATTAATTACTGTCAATGTAATAATTAAACTCATCTTTGTCAATAAGACTTTCATTTGAAAATTTATATTAAATTAATATTGTATCGTAGGCGTATTTCTTCTATAATATACGATAATTTATACGATAATTGCCGGCACATATCGCGTATATGGCTTGCCCCGGGCATGCCCAAAAGAATAACGGTAGTGAAAAGCCGTTATCTGTTATGCATACTGCGCCGTAAGCGCATGATTTATATCTTGTTTGGCTAATATATGTTCTTGAAACCCCTTGAAAAATAAAAATCTCTTCCGGTGGCTATGTTGTCGGTCGCATATATCTTTGCGGCAACTTGGCGCGGTATATGCTTCGCCGTATTCGGCTAATTAAGCCGCCGGCCTGGAATGCATACATCCGGAACGTTATGCGTAATATGTAATTAATTGATTTAACATTGACAAAAATGCAGAAAATGATAAAATGGATATAGAAATGGATGAAAATATAGAATAAAAGCATATGGATCATTAATTGGAGGTTTTTATTGACAACGAATAAAAAATTACCGTTATTTATTATTACCGGAGCAAGCGGTATCGGAAAATCTACAACATGTGAACTGCTTTTTCAAAATGAGACTGAATATATAATAATGGAAAGTGATTTGTTATGGCATGATGTTTATAATACCCCAAACGACAATTACCGCAAATATCGTGAATTATGGCTTCGTGTATGTGCAAATATTTCGCAAATCGGGAAACCGGTAGTTCTTTGCGGTTGTGTTACCCCGGAACAATTTGATGTGTGTATTGAAAAAGACTTGTTTACAGAAATATATTATCTCGCTATTATTTGCGATGACGATATATTAGAAAACCGAATGAAAAATGGAAGAAAAATAAACAATGAAAATTGGATAAAAAGTTCAATAGAGTTTAATCGATGGATTAAAAATAATGGAAAAGATCAAAAAATACATTTATTAAGTACTACCGGATTATTGCCGGAACAGGCGGCCAAAGAGATTGATAAATGGATTAGAGATAAAATGAATATATTTTAAGCTAAAGTAAATTTGTACTTAGACTAAAAGTAGTTATGCGAAAGTTGCAAAAAATACTTGAAGAATAAATTTAAGAAAGTCTATTAAAAGTACCTTTTTTTATATTATTCATAGTATATTCAATATTCTGGATAATTTCTTTCTCTATTCTAGCGAGCATGATATCGTCATAGTAAATAGTATTATCTGTCAAGAAAAATGCAAAAATTGGAATATCAAGGTTTTCTGCCAATCTTTCCATTAAACCGGCCGAAGCGAAAACTATTCCCCTTTCAATTTCACTTAAATGTTTTACAGTAATGTCTACATTTTCTGATAGTTGTTCCTGCGATAGTTTCTTCTCTTTTCTGTAATATTTTAAATTTTTTCCAAAAACACTCTTTACATTCATAATTTATAGCTTAAATGGGGATATTATTGTAAAACAATAACGTATTTGGGTGTCTATTTAAGATTATATGCCTATATTTCAACGTATTTAGTTTATTTTGTATTGACATATTACCCTATGTAGTTTATTATCTCAAATAAATGCACTTTTTAGGTTTATAAAGTGTAAATTACAGTCTAATGACTTAAAACTAGGAGAATTTTCAAATGGATAAGAAAATTAATTTTATTGGAATTATTATTTTTATAATGATAATCGGATTTTTATTAATTGGTTGTGGATTTTCAAATGATGATGATACTAGTGGAACAGGTGGTAATAGCGGAAGCGGAGGTAACTCTCGTGAAAATGCTATATCTGTTACTGTGGGCTATTCAGCTTCTCATACCATCAGTTCTGGTGATAAAAAATGGTTTAAATTTATAGGCGATGGCAATCCTGTAATTTTTGAGACAAGAGGCAGCGTTGTGGCTACAGCAATAACAATCTTTGAAGAAAACAGCATAGTTGGCAGTCAATATACCAGCGGTGGGGAAGGTTCAAATGCTCTTCATGCTCAAAGTACAACTTCAGGCAGAAATTATTTTATTCACATAACTGCTCGTAACAGCACTAATGGAACATATACTTTTGTTGTAACGGCTCCTACGTCAAATCTTAGAACAAATCCTATTACAGTTTCTGTAGGGGAAAATTCTTCTCACATAATATATTCAAGTGGTACTCATTGGTTTAGTTTTACAGGAGATGGTGAAAGAGTCTTTTTTGAAACAGGAGGAAACGTAGTAACATCAAGTATTAGTATTTATGAAGGAGAAGGGACAAGCAGTATTTTTTCCGGCACTAATGGAGTTAATTTTATAACTGTTTCTGAGAGAATATATAATATTAAAATTACCGGAAATGCAGGCACTTATACATTTAATATACGTCATGGTACCGGCGATGGCAGTTCACGTTATGATGCAATTGAAGTTTCGAAGGGGTATTCCAGCTCTCATACGATTACTTCTAGCGGTCAACACTGGTTTGTATTTCAAGGTACAGGAAATTCTGTAACATTTAAAACTACTGGTAATGTTGTGGCTACGGCAATAACGATCTTTGAAGGAAACAGCATATTGGGTACTCAATATACTAGTGGCGGAGAAGGTTCAAATGCTCTTCGTACGCAAAGTACAACTTCAGGAAGAAATTATTTTATTCGTATTTCTGCAAGAAGTAATACATCTGGTACATATACTTTTGTTGTAGAATAATAAATATTAAAAAAACGCAACCTTCGCCTAATAGGTCGGTAAGTGACATTTTTTTGCGCCCGATGAGGATAGACGCGTAGCATTTTTACGGGCACAAAAAAATGTGGCGGAGTGAGGCGTGGGAGCCTTTAGGCGACCTAGCCGAACGGAACCCAAACCACCATCAGGCGGTTTGCGCATACAGACCTGTTATACGACGTTTGGACTTGCTTTTTTTAATTTCTTTATTTTTACTATACTTTTTTCATATAATACTTCAGGATCCAAATCTACTTTATTTGGCCATTCTATAGTATCATATGAAACTTTAACCATTTTAAATAATTTTTCATCTTTTAATGTTTTAAATAATCCTGTATCTAAGTATGGTTTTACATCAAATATTTTTTTCTCATTATTTTCAAAAGTAAGTTCTAATTTATAATCACTTAATGGCTTAACTTTTTTTACAGATAAATACATATTTTTTTCCTTATCATTTTAATGGTTCGATATTATATGGAAGTTCACCATTTTGGGCTAATTCCCAATCTGCCAATAATTCGTCTTTGTGTAAAATTATCCAAGCTGAGACCAATTTTTCCTTATCATGAGGCAAATTTCCTTCTGTTTTTTCACCAGTTTTTATATCAAAAACGGCTTTCTTGCTTTGATAAAGTGCATGAATATGCGGAGGATTATGGTCTTTTTTCCCCAAATACATCCTTATTAATATTCCATAAAACATTGAAATTGTTGCCATGTATATATTATATTCTATATAAATAAATTAATTCAATAGGTTTTTTATCATTTTTTTCATTAAAAAATGTATATTTTATATGATTTTTACTTACATTTAGTTCAAGTCCGAATTTCGCCTAACAGGTAGGTAAGTGTACGTCGCCTAACGGCGGCTAGGCTACGCGAAACACCAGTCGGGGCTAACGCCCCCTTTGTGGTATTTTGTTCCGCCACATTTTTTTGCGCCCGTAAAAATGCTTCGCATTATTCCTTATAGGGCGCAAAAAAACGTCACTTACCACCGGAACGTTAGTCATAATATTTTCTAAACATTATTGTAAGATATTGACAAAATTATGATAATATAGTATATAATAATACAGGAGATTAAAATGGAAATTAATACTGAAGAATTAGTTTTTAGAAAAATGGGGGAAAATGATTTGAATATATTTATAAAATTACGTCTTGATTTTTTATCTGAAATAAATAAAGACTTAACTGAAAAAAATAAAATATTAATAGAAGATTCATTGAAAAAATACTATACAAAATATTTATTAAAAAATGAATTTATTGGAATAATTTGTGAATATATTGGTACTGTAATTTCTACAGCATTTTTGGCAATAAATGAAAAACCGGCAAATTATAATTTTGTTAATGGGAAAATAGGTACATTATTAAATGTATATACATACCCAGAATATAGAAAGAATGGAATATCAACAAAAATATTGGATCTTATAATAAAAGAAGCAAAAGAACAAAATGTTTCTGAAATTGAACTTACAGCAACAAAAGATGGAGAAAAATTATATTACAAATTTGGATTTAATGAATCTGAAATGAAGTACATGAAATTAATAATATAAAAATAGAAAAACCAACGCCTAATAGGTCGGTAACTGTACGCCGCCTAACGGCGGCTAGACTACGCGAAACACCAGTCAGGGCTTCGCCCCTTTGTGCGTTTTTGCTCCGCCACATTTTTTTGCGCCCGTAAAAATGCTTCGCATTTTTCCTTATAGAGCGCAAAAAAACGTCAGTTACAGCCGGAATGTTATGCGATATACAATCCTAAATTGGTTGGAAAATAATATGGACAAAAAGATAAAATATGAATATAATGACTATTATGTGGGCATTATTTGCTTTATTATCAGCCTTTTTTGCCGCCTTAACTGCAATATTGGCAAAAATTGGTATCCAAAATATGAATTCTAATTTGGCAACGGCAATTAGAACGGTTGTTGTTTTAATTATGTCATGGGGTATTGTCTTTTTTACAGGAAAACAAAATGAAATTGTAAATATTGGAAATAAAAATTGGTTGTTTTTAATATTATCTGGTATAGCAACGGGGTTATCGTGGCTTTGTTATTATAGAGCTTTGCAAATAGGGGAAGCTTCAAAAGTTATTCCCATAGATAAATTTAGTTTGGTTATAGGAATGATAATGGCATTTATTATTCTAAAAGAGGCGTTAACAATAAAAACTATTATAGGAGGAATTTTAATTACTGTTGGGACATTTGTTCTAATATTATAATATATTATGGGTAAAATATTAATATAAAATATAATGGTATGCAGGTTGTACTTCGCATAACAGGACGGTAAACGCTACGCCGCCTGACGGCGATTCGGAGTTCCATTCGGCTAGGTCGCCTGAAAGCTCCCACGCCTCACTCCACCCATAGTTTTTTGCGCCCGAAAAAACGTTGCGCGTTTTTCCTTATCATGCGTAAAAAAATGTCATTTATCGCCGAAACGTTAGGCGAAATACACCCTGAATATTTTGTAAATATATATATTGAAATAGAATTAAAATTAACTCTTGCACAATTATGATAAATATGGTATAATATTTACTTAAAAGGGAGTGATTTATGAAAAAGATTGTTTTAGGATTTACATTTTTAATTGTTTTGTCAATGCCGATATTTACGCAGGAATTTTACTTTGACATAGGGATAAATAATATTGGAGTAAGTTTAACGGCAATTGATGACAATAATTCTTCTTCGTTTGGTGCCGGACTTGGATTAAAAGTAGGATTCGGCCCATTAGGTAATATACCAATATATATTGTTTATGAAACTTTTGAATCAGCATGCGCTCTGTCAGGAAATAAGGATTATTTTATTGACCAAGGCGCAAAAACAATACGTGTATTATCATTTTTTTGGGGAGCCGGTGTTATTTATTACCCAGTATCGCTTATTCAATTGGGATTAACTTTTGGATATTCATCGTCTTATAATAATGCTGCAACTTTTGACTATGGTATTAGTTACAGCGGAGGTTATGGATGGAATATTAGTGTTGCATTTGATTTAGGGAAAAATAATCATGGGTGCTTAATAGGGTTAAACTATTCCGGTGCATATAACTGGTTAGTAGAATCTAGAACAAAAATGTTATCAACAGACTTAGGAATATTTTTAAAATATGCATATAGGAGAAAAGTTTCCAAACAAAACACAGATATTTCCGCTAATCAATCTACTTCAGATTCTTGAATTGACAAGGCAATTACTCGGGTAAGACAAAACCTGATAAATAACTTACCCGAAAGATCAAGGCTGTCTGTAATAAATATTGCGTCAAATAATGGGGAAACCAGTTTATGTTGTTGAGGAACTTGAATATTAATTGGTAACGTCAAAGAAATTTAGCATTGTTGACCTGAATACACTGAACATAATTCACGCTAAACAATATTTTCAAATGTCCGGGAATGTCAGCGATGAATCTACGGTTTCGATTAGTCAAATGCTGATGGCAAGTATTGTTATAACAGGCAGTATTTCTTGAATGGGAAAATCAAATGCCAAGTATAAGAGCATTGGATGTAAGAACGGTGGAAATTTTAACAATAGGGACTTTTAAAATTTCATTGAATTTTAAAAATCAATAAAAATTTGAGTTTTTTGCCGGTTTTTCTTGACAAAACACTTTTGAATTAAATATAATTTTATATGTTATAGAATTTTTATAAATATGGAGGGTTTATTTATTAAGAAAATAATTGTTTTTTTATTTCTTTTAATTACTTTTATTACTATACCAATATCACCTATTAGCTCTGAAGAAAGCAGATCTTTTGTTCCTTCAATAAAATTTTCTCTTGGTGGAGTTATTGGTATTATTTCGGCTGAAACTGAAGCGTATAAGTTGTCAGGTAATAGTTATATTTTTAATTATGGCGGTCCTTCATCTTTTTTCAATTGGTTTAGTCCTACATTTAATATTATGTTTTTGCTTTCGTCGGAGAATAAATTTTGTTTTGGATTTGGTGGAAATTTTACTATATCATTATTTGGATTATTTTTTACAGAAGAAGAAAGTAATCTTCACCATACCCATCCTGTAACAGGTGGTACATTAGCATCTTATGCAATCATAGGATATAATAATTTTATTCTTCACATGGGGTATGACTATGGAACTGGCTCATTTTATCTCTCTCCTAATTACATGATAAATAAACATTTGATGATTGGAATTCAAATGTCGCCTTTCGCAAACAACCATCAAGGTCTTTATTCTATTCTTTTACCTCCAAAAGAAAGAGTAAGTCCGCCAGATCCTTATTGGGAGGATAAATTTTTCCAGATTGGTTTGTCGTTTCAATATATTTTTTAATTTTAGAAATAATTAGTTCATTAATTAAAATATAGAATATATATAAGTAAATCGCCTATACGGCAATTTGTGTATATAGACGAAACGTTAAGCGTAGGTATTTTGATTTGGCCGAAAGAATAGTTGACATAAATTATTAATTATAGCAAGATAAAATATATGGTTGATATAAAACATTATACAAAGTTATTTTTCAATGAGAAAACAGGAAAGGAAAGATATGGATTAATTCAGAAAGAAGCGGAAATATTCTGTAAAAATAACTCTATAGAGAAATGCTGGGAAACCGCAGCGGAATGTTATAATTGTGAATTATATTATATTCAATCATTTGGAGTATATATTATGGGAGTTATTGCATATAAACAAAAGAAAGCATACAATTTTCTTAAAAATAAAGTATGTATAAATCCTTCATGGCAAATTCAAGAATTTTTGGCAATGGCTTTTGATAATTATTGTAAAAACATTGGTTATGAGAAATCATTAGAAATAATAAATGAATGGCTAAATAGTAAAAATAAAAATCACAGACGCGCTGTTACCGAAGGGTTAAGAATTTGGACAAATAAACCATATTTCAATGATAATCCCAAAGAGGCAATTAGAATATTATCGGATCATAAAACAGATGAAAGTGAATATGTAAGAAAATCGGTTGGAAATGCATTAAGAGATATAAGTAAAAAATATCCGGAATTAATAAAAAATGAATTAAAGAAATGGAAATTGGATACAAAAGAAATAAATCAAGTATATAAATTAGCAAGTAAATTTGTTCAATAAAATAAAAATAATTATAATATTATTGGATATATGCCTTTATATAAGTATATAGGTTTTGGTATCGTATTGGAAAACGGTGTAAAAACAATTAGGGTATACAAATAAAATATTATTTAAAATATAATATAATAATGATTTAAAAATAAATTTAAATGATCAAAATTGTTAATTATATATATTAATTATATTATAAATTAAAGTATAAATTATTTGGAGGAATAAAAATGAATGAAAACAAAAGAGAAATCAAAAGAAGTGATTTAGACGAAGATTGGGCGCATTCCGGGATTGTTGAGGCGGGTGATTTCGCTTTTATAAGTTATTGTTTTGGCAATGTCGGCCAACCTATCGAAAACCAGATTAATGGTGCAATTGATTTATTGCAGAAGCGATTGAAAACAATAGGTTTAAATTTAGGAGCAGTTGTAAATTTAAATTGTCTTTTCAAAGATATTATGGATCTTCCTGCTGTTAAAAAAGTATTTAAGGAAAGATTTAATGGAAATTATCCTTCGCGAAAGGCCTTTCAAACTGATTTTGTTGTGGAAGGATTATTGTTTCAGCTTGATGCAATAGCCTTTAAAGGGTAATAATTTCTAGGGATTGTTTATTGATATAAAATGATCATAAAAATAATATTTATGAAGAGCAAGAGTACCTTGAATCAGTCAGAGATCATTTTAAAGATATTTGTTATGAAAATGTCACATGTGTTTGAAAAAAAACTAATACTTAAGTGTAAATAAATTTACAGTTTTAAACTTATTGTTAAGTATATGTGATAGCGTAATTGAGTTAGAAAATAAGTAATTTTGCGTAAAATCGCGGCAATCGTCTAAACCTACTATTTCACTAGGTATAATAAAATATTTTCTAAAATCTATTGACATGCAAAATGTTTTAATACATACTAAATAAATAAAAGTATATAAGGGGAGTTTCCCTATTATATAAATTAATTTATATAAATAAATTTGAAGGAAGGATTATTATGAAAGAGAAAGAAAGAGTAAAAGAGATGAATGGATTAATTGAGATGGAAAGAGCTGAAGAAGCTAAACGTGAAGAAGAGATAAATGGAGTTGAGGAAACTATTAAAAAAGAAGAAGAAAGCTATAATGCTAAGTTAAATGAAATTGAAAATGGAATATTAGATGAACAAGATAGAGTAGGAGCTCTTAGTAATAAACCAGGTTCAAATTAATATGCTAGTTTAGCATAAATATACGTTATTATCCCCTCACATTACCTAACGGCAAATGTACGGTTTTGTATATACTTTAATTTTTCACTATTTGAGCTAATAATGGAAGTCTGTGATTAGGAATGTATGCCGGATATGAAGCCTTAATTTTTTACGATACTAACAAAATGAAGTTTTCTATTAGATTCATATTAAACCGCCATTTCGCTTAAATATATTTAGGCGAATTACTGCCTAATTTTAATTTTCCATTTCATTTATTTTCTTTTTTATAATTATTTTATATGGTATTACAATTACTAAATTTATTATACCGGCATACAAAAATGATTCTGCAATTAAAGCAATAGCGGGTCCAAATTCTTCT
>Ga0268262_10001473_pt1 | contig 29074 bp, 25 predicted proteins | sample TergutNc150P3_FD_190354 | JGI IMG/M metagenome (GOLD analysis project Ga0268262, IMG submission 190354) | Nasutitermes corniger P3 segment gut microbial community from laboratory colony in Florida, USA - Nc150 P3 (SPAdes) (version 2) | ecosystem: Host-associated > Arthropoda: Insects >... | reverse complement strand
TTTTTTACTAAGTTATAAATATTATTGCATGTCCAGTATAACACCAACGCCGAAGGTGAATTGTACAACAAGACAAGAAATACTAAGGCTATTCCGTAAAGCTGTATTTTATCTTTTAAAAGAAGTTCCTTTGCATATATCGCGCCTGAAACCAAGTTAATACCCGTCATAAGAATGGGAAGAAGGTTTATACCTCCAAGCAGTTCGTCGGGAGATCCCAAGTCAATTAAAAACTTGAATTTTTGTCCGTTTAACAATTCAAGATTATGCAGAAAATGATAGGCGGCAATAAAGAAAGGAATCTGTATAAATAAATCAAGGCTGTTACGAAGAGCATAAATTGGGTGATAGTTGTTTTGTCTGTAAAGAGTAGAAGTGAGCATATATCTTTCATCGCCTTTGAAGACCGCTTTTATCTTGTCTATTTTCTCCTTCATCTGTTTCTGTTTGTCTCTCTCTTCTTTTTGTTTTTTCTCAGCCATAAGATAAATGGGAAGAATAAGCGTGCTTACAGCCATGCTTAAAACAATAATAGATAAACCGGGGCTTTTAGTAAAACGAAGAGCAAAGGCATAACAAAGCTCTATTACCTGTTCTATGGGAAAAATTATTAATGTATAAAAAACATTAAACATTCTTTTATTTATCCATTGCTTTTATAAATAATTAAAAGTATTTTAAATAATAATATAACAGCTCAAAAGGACAAAGAATTAATTTTAAAAATATTTTTATTGAAGAAAATAAATTAATTCTTAAATTAGGATCATGTGTATTTCTGTAGAATCTTGTATATTTATAAATAATATTAAGAAAATATTTTCTTGTTCCTTTTAATAATTTTGAACTCTTTTTCATTTTATGAAATTTTTGATTTATTTCATCCATGAAAAAATACTTTTCTTCTTTTTTCTCTGTTTTATCTTTTGTATATGGAAAATTATAACAATATTCTCCGAGATTCTGTTCAATTAATTTTATATCGTTTTGTAATTCGGGGTAATTAACAAAAACTTGCGTATTTTTTATTGATAAGTCAGGATTAAAATGTTTTAATTTGTATTTGTGTTCATTTGATGATAATCCGGTATAGTTAATAATTTTCTTAACGGAACTGTCATATTCATAAATAAATGATTCAAATTGCATAAACAAAACCTCACCAGATTCAATTTTATTTAAATCTGACAAATCATTTTTTCTTGACTGACGGGTTTGTGAATACCATTTAATAAAAATATGTATGTCATTTGTAGGAACATAAGCGCTTCCCCAAAAAACTTTGTTCATAACATATAAATCGCGCGGCTCCCGATCTACTATAATAACTTTAGGCGAGGTAAAGTAGCGTAAGTATCTAGAAAAAGAAATGGGGGGAACAGCCTGATCAAGAAGTATATATTTATATTTGCTGTCCTTAACACCGGTTTCTTTTAAAAGTTTATCGGTAAAATTCCTGGTTTTTTTAAGAAAGTCATTTTTTAATTCTAAGCTATGTAAATTGGCGTAATATTCTTTTGATAAGGGACAATATGTAGGCTGCCAGTTATCAGGTTCATATAATCCATAAGAAGTATTATCGCGAAGATAAAGAGAATATAATTCTCTTAATATTTTGATTTTTTTCTTTTGTCTTTCTGATAAGTATTCAGTTTCATCAGAACGATGCCACCACCCATCCCAATCACAAGGAATAACTGATTTGATATATTCTTTCGTGATTTTTTCAAACTTTCCATTAAAACAGTTTCTATAATTATAATCGGCAGAAAGGTCTTGTGATAATTTTAGAAATCGTTTAACAGCAAGATCTGTTTTTAAGCGATGACCTTCAAGAAGACTGTTTTCAAGATCGGCAATTCCATCAGGTTCGTGTGCAAAAGTAAATTCTGCGTTACCAAAACTTTTTACTAGCTCAAATTCTTCCAGTATGTTTGTTGCGGCGGAACTGCCGGTATTACCGTATCCTGTAGATGTTAAAAGCGTTGGCATATTAGTTAATTATCACTTTTACTTTTTTGTATGAGTCTAACAAGTCCGTATGGCAGAAAACATTTTATTATTTTTTTTATAGTCCCAAATAGATATGACTTGTTTTTAATTACTTGTTTATTTTCATTTGATATTATAAAATTGTTAACAATTTTATTTAAATCGTTTAAAATAAATTCTTTATCATTTAATAATACTGGTAATTTACCATTAAGCGCTTCTAATAATTCATTTGGATTATATTTGTTAAAAAAAATTACTTCTAATACTTCATTCGTATAACTACCATTCGTATTATCTTGTTGCTGTATTGAAAGCGCCAAATTATATAATTCTGCCGTACAAATAAGATTCCACAAATATATATTACTTTCATCACCGACAAGCTGTTTTGATATATGTTTAAGATGTTCGTATCCTGTTTCTGGACGAGGTATATATCTATATATTATCGATTTGTTTTCAGAAATAATTTTCCCCGCTTTAGCCATATACGCAATAATTGAATAGTCGCTCAAAATATTTTGGAAAACTCCGCAAGTTTTGATAGCGATTTTTAAGAATTCTGTTTTATATAAACTGTAAAACATTCCAAAGTCTGAAATATCTTTGATGAGATGTTTTACACGGATAAACGAAGAATCTGAGCTTAAATATTCTCCGAAATTATTTACAGCAAAACTGTCAAATGAATCGTCGGGATTTAAATAAATGCAATACTTGGGATATACCATTGATGCGTCATGATTTTTTTCAATTAAAGATAACATTTTTGTTGTACTGCCTTGCGATGGATTATCATGCGCGCCAAGATTTCTTGTGTATTTACCATTTGATTTTTCAATGCAGAAAATAAGATTTTTAAGCGCTCCAATATTTTCCTTCTGCCGGATATATTTTATTTCAGGGTATTTATCGGCAAAACTTTGACATATATCAGAAGTCCCGTCAGTGGAAGCATTATCGGAAAGAATTATTTCGTCAGCATCGCCTATTACAGATTCTAATGTTTTTTGTATAAACCGAATTTCATTATAAACCGGTATTATAACAGATACATTAACCATTATTTTATTCTCTTTAGAAATCCGTCCGGCGCGACAGTTATCAGCAGTTTATTTTGAATATCTTTATCTATTTCAAATTCCTTATGGATTTTTAAATACTCCCAAACGGCTGTTTTTGGGTTGTTCCCTTTACCCCAAGGTCTGTCCGGAGTTGACCCTTTCGGCATATCTTCGACAATCGTATCCCATACAATGCAATAATTACCGACAGATGTTAGCGGGGCATACAACTCAAGTTCTTTCAACACATGATCGTGGGTGTGATTGGAATCCAAACAAACCATAATTGATTTAAAGTCCTTTGCAAAATCCCGTACTTCTTTTATAAGATTTTCGCCTATCGAAGAGCCTTCAATCATTTTTATTTTATTTGCAAATGGATGCGCTTCAATCGCTTCTCTGTTATGCTTGCGAATATCAATGTCAATTCCTAAGACCATACGTTTTTTTTGTGAAAGTGGAGGGGAGGACATATCTAACAAAGCAAGCATTGATGCTGAAAGCACTAACGAGCCGCCATGTGCGATTCCCGTTTCTATAATCAAATCAGGTTTTGTTCGCCAAACGATTTCCTGAAATTGCACAATATCCTGCGGATATTGAATGATAGGTCTGCCTAACCATTCAAAATGATAAGAATAGCGCCTCATATTATCGGCAAACATCCAATCGTATGTTTTTTGCCATAGATCAGGATTATTTTGTGATGAAATCTCATTATTACATTCTTCTTTAAATTGTTCGTAAGGTGTCATTTTTTCTCTCCGATTATTTTTGTCAGTTTTTCTGTATCTCCCCAAAAAGCCAATGGCTCAAATTGCGGGTAAGGATAAAATCCCAAATTTAATTTAATGTTAACGCCTTTTTCCTTAAAAAAATCTTCAACAAATTTTCGCACCGAAACCGGTTTACCGCTGCAACAGTTTATTATTCCTGTTATATCATTTTGAAGCGCTATTTTTGATATATATTCAGCGGCGCAGTCAACAGTAAGATAATCCCGCAGTTGATCTCCCTGCGACATATTAAACTGTTCTAAATTATTACTTATTGCGTCTTCCATTTGACTGTAAAGCGATTTTTTTGATTGTCCTTGTCCATAAGGATAAAATATCCGTACCCATTTCATGTTAAACTGAAATGCGTTATGCAACAATTCGATACATTTTCTTAGAGTGTCTTTCGCAAGTCCATAATATGTAACAGGGATTGTAGCCATGTCTTCGCAAAGGCATCCGTTTTGCATACCATATTCAAAACAAGTTCCGGTAATTGTAATATTTTTTAAACCATTTTGAATTATGTTTTTTATAAAATATAAATTTACCGGAAGGTTTCGTTCAATATGAAATAACTCATTGTAATTTGGCAAGCCTTCCCAGCTTAAATGAATTAAACAATCAGGTTTCTTAAAGAATAAATAATAATTTTCCTCTTGTTGATTTAAATCTTTGGAAATATATTCAGTATTTTTTATCAAAGGAAAAACAGACTCGGCGTTTTCTTTGCTTTCTATTGAGGTTGTAATTAGCTCATGTCCGCCAAGAGAGACAAGATAATCAATTATATGGCGACCAATAAATCCTGTAACGCCGGTTATAAGTATACGCATTTTTTAATTCCGAAACTTAATCTCGGGAATAGCAGTGAAAAGCTGAGTTCCCCAAGTTTTGGTATAACTTAATTGTTTCACAATTTCATCGCTTATATTCCACGGTAAAATAATAATATAATCGGGTTTTTCTTTTTTAAGTACGTCTTCGGAAACTATCGGAATGTGGCTTAACGGCAGATATTTGCCCTGTTTATGGGGGGAAGCGTCAACTACAAAATCAATCACATCAGACTTTACGCCGCAATAATTAAAAAAAGTGTTACCTTTCGCCGCGGCGCCATAGGCGGCAATACTTTTTCCAGCTTTTTTTGTCTTAACAAGAAAATCAAGTAAATCCCATTTAATTGCATGGACTTTTTTTTCAAAACCTTGATATCCTTTTATGTTATCCAGATCGGCTGATTCTTCCTTTTTTATTATTTCATTTACACTGTCATCAGTAACCAAAAGCGTATTTTCACTATGAGCCGCGTAAACGCGTAAACTTCCTCCGTGAGTTGGAATTTCCTCCACATTGTATATTTTTAATCCTTGTGAGTTAAATATTTTTTGTACAGTTATTAATGATAAATAAGAAAAATGTTCATGATAGATAGTGTCAAATTGAATAAATTTAATAAGATTTAATAAATGAGGGAATTCCATTGTTATTGTTCCGTTTGGTACAAGAGCGATTTTCAGACCTTTTACAAAATCGTTTATATCAGGTACATGCGCCAGAACATTATTTCCTATAATTAAATCGGCTTTCTTGAGTTTTGACGCTGTATTGGTTGTAAAAAACATTTCTAAGACATTAATGCCTTTTTCCCTTGCAACTTTTGCGGTTGAAGTTGTCGGCTCAATTCCAAGACAAGGAATATTCTTTTCTTTGAAATACTGCAGTAAGTATCCGTCGTTACAGGCTATTTCAATTACATGTGAATTCTTATCAAGATTTAGTTTTCCGGTAATCATATTTACATAGTTTTTTGAATGTTCAAGCCATGACGATGAATAAGAACTGAAATAAGCATATTCGGAATTAAATATTTCATTTGATTTTTTGTATTCATCTATTTGAACCAAAAAACAGTTTTCACATACATACAATTTTAAAGGATATAAAATTTCAGGTTCATTTAGCTGCGATTTATTTAAATATGAATTTGACGGCGGTGAATTATAAAGATCTATAAACTCATGCTGTAATTCTTTACCGCAATGTCTGCATTTCATAATAATATACCTTCATAATTATCAGGCAAAAAAGAATATGACATATCTTTTTCTGAAATATTTGATTTTTTTAATGTCCATTGAATGGCAACCTTTGGTTCGTCATACCGAATTGCTCCTTCTGACTGCCTTGAGTAAAACTGCGTATGTATATATATCATTTCAATATCGTCTTCCAATGACTGGAATCCATGAGCGCAGCCTTCCGGTACCACAAGCGCTTTCATATTTTCAGCCGATAATATTTCTCCGTGCCATTGTAAAAAAGTAGGAGAATTTTTTCGCAAGTCTACGGCAACGTCAAAAATACTGCCCTTTATACAACGGACAATTTTCATTTCAGAGTGGGGAGGGTATTGAAAGTGCATTCCGCGGATAGTTCCTTTTGTTTTTGTCATTGAATGATTAATTTGAGCTATCACAATATTGGGTCGGATAGCCTCCAGTTCTTTCCGGCAAAAAATACGGTTAAAAAAACCGCGGTTATCTTTGAAAGGTTCTGAATTGATAACAACTAAACCAGCTATTTTTGTTTGTTCAATTTTCATATTAAAAAATATTCTTTTATTTGTCGGTCAATACATTTTACTTGTTCATCGTTTGTATAGATCTTGGCAAATTCCACCGTTTTTTCCACCGCTTTTTTTATATTCCAACATGGTTTCCAGCTCAATTCCGCTTTTGCCTTTGAACAATCAAGTTTCATAAAATTTGCCTCATGAGGACCGTCATCTCCCTGAATCTGCCATGTTGCGTTTGAACCCCAAGCGGCGCAAAAAAGTTCGGCAAGCTCTCCGGTAGTAACGCAACTTTCATCATCGGGACCAAAGTTGTATGCCCCTTCAATGTTTTTTTTATCGTATTGTTTCTCCGCCAAAATCAAATACCCGCAAAGACATTCCAGAACATGCTGATAGGGACGAATAGAGTGAGGATTACGCACAATGATTTCTTTTTTATTGGTTACTGCGCGGATACAATCGGGAATAATCCGGTCTTCGGCATAATCTCCTCCGCCTATAACATTACCGGAACGCGCAGTAGAAATTGCAGGAGAATTATCGTTATTAAAAAATGAATTACGGTAACTATATGTTACTAACTCACTGCATGATTTACTATTTGAATAAGGATCATATCCGCACAAATTTTCATTTTCAAGGTATCCTAAATCTCGCTCCGTATTTTCATACACTTTATCGGTTGTAACATTTACAAACGATTTCACTGATGATGTAAACCGTAACGCTTCAAGAATATTTACAGTTCCCATAACATTAGTCTCATATGTAGATGTCGGCTCACGGTAAGAAAGCCGTACAATGGGTTGCGCCGCCATATGAAATAGAATATCCGGTTTTGTTTTTGTTACCGCTTTGATGAGAGTTTTTTTATCTCTTACATCACCTATTATCGAATGTATATCTTTTTTTGTTTTTGTCTGAATAAATAGCGACGGAACTGTAGGCGGTTCCAAAGCATATCCGGTTACTTCGGCTCCGGCAAGCAAAAGGATACGACAAAGCCATGTCCCCTTAAAACCGGTGTGTCCTGTTAAAAAAATTTTTTTATTTTTGTAAAAATCAAGCATTATTTTAACCACACTGCCCAAGGAGCTTTATGATCCATCCACATATTCGTTAAATCAGTTTTATCGCGTAAAGTATCCATGGCTTTCCAAAAACCGGAATGTTTATATGCGTTTAATTGTCCGTTATTAGATAATTGTTCTAAAGGTTTTTTTTCCAAAATTGTCGCGTCGCCATCAGTTAAATAATCAAATATTCCCGGCTCCATTATAAAATATCCGCCATTGATCCAACCGTCATCGCCAATAGGTTTTTCTCTGAAAGAAGTAATATTTCCATTTTCCGCTATCGAAATAGCGCCAAATTTACCTATTGGTTGTACCGCTGTAAGAGTAGCCAATTTTTTATTTTTTTCATGCGCCTCAATTAACAATGGCATATTTATGTCACTTAAACCATCACCGTAAGTTAACATAAATCTTTCTTTACCAATAAATTCTTTTGCCTTTAAAAGTCTGCCGCCTGTCATGGTATCAGCGCCGGTGTAGAGCATTGATACTTTCCAAGGCTCATTTCTGATATTGTGAAGTTCGACGGTGTTATTGGTCATATCAATAGTTATGTCTGAATATCTGGTATAATAATTGATAAAATAGTCTTTAATAATATGTGATTTATAACCTGTAAGAATAACAAATTCATTAAAGCCCCAATAAGAATAAATTTTCATAATGTGCCACAAAATAGGATGTCCGCCTATTTCAATCATTGGCTTAGGTATTAGATTTGTTTCTTCTGATAGGCGAGTGCCAAGCCCGCCGGCAAGGATAACTACTTTCATTTAATTAAGACACCTCCATTCACATTCATCGCTTACAATGAAAAAACCATAATGAAATTTTCCCTCAATATCTGTATATTCAGTTCCATCGTCAATAATATTTATCGGACATATATCAAATAAATAATCATGAGATAAGGTTCCTCTAAAATTGTCTATCGCGATTAAAAACGAATAATCAGACGGTGCGATAAACGAATTTTTTATAATATAATCGACGGTAATTTCTTTGCAATTATTATCGCAAATATCTTTTAGATATTTATAATCGCTGAATACTCTTGTTTCATCTCTTGATAATAATGCTAATGAAATTTTAAGAGAAGGATCAAATTTTTCAATAGTTACGCTGATTCTTAAATGTATGTCATCAGAGAAAGCAAATGTGGACTTTTCTATACCATCCTTGTCGCATGTATATATTGAGTTTATATAAACAGGTACGTCTTTCTTTCTGCGAACTATCTTGGAATTACTGTTGTTATTACTCTTTGTTTTATATATATCAATAACTTCATAAGTTTTACCGCTTGTAACAATATTTCCATTTTGAAGTAATAAAGAAATATTACACAAATTTTTCACCGCACCCATATTATGGCTAACAAACAACACCGTACGTCCTTGACCGGTACTCAAATCCTGCATCTTTCCCAGAGCTTTCTTTTGAAAATCCGCGTCGCCTACGGCAAGAACTTCATCGGCAATCAAAATATCAGCGTCAAGATGCGCCGCGACGGCAAACGCCAAACGTACATACATTCCGCTGGAATAGCGTTTAACAGGCGTATCAATATGTTTTTCAATTCCGCTGAAATCAATAATGCTGTCTAATAATTGGTCTATTCTGCGTTTTTTCATTCCAAGGATCGCGCCGTTTATATAAATATTTTCCCTGCCCGATAATTCTTGGTGAAACCCTGTGCCTACTTCCAAAAGACTCGCGATTTTTCCTTTTATTTTTATTATGCCCTCGGTAGGCGTGGTTATTCGCGAAAGTATTTTTAAAAGCGTGCTTTTGCCCGCGCCGTTTTTTCCGATAATGCCAAGACGGTCTCCTTGTTTTATATCAAAACTGATGTCTTTTAACGCCCAAAATTCATATTTGTTACCTGAATATTTATCTTCTAATTTAGAATGAGGGTCTTCTTTATTGCGTTTCCTCGCTAGCCATGATTGAATGTCCTGCCATAATGTGCCGTTGTTTATTTCACCCAGACGGTACATTTTAGAGAGATGTTCAACTTTTATTGCCAGGTTAGACATACGTTAATAATCCAAAAAATGTTTTTATTAATTAATACTCACTCTAGACCAGTTTGAGGGTTCAAAAATATTGTTTTTAACATAGAACCATTCGTCAGACTTGATATTTGTTTTGTTAAAAATATCAGGTTCCCAAAGATCATTGGTAATTATTGTTACGCCGTTATTTTTCTCTATTGTCATCTCTTTTTTTGTAAATGGATTTATCATGGGAGAAACAATGCCTTTCGTTGCAATATGGGGAACATCGGCGTTTGTCATAAAAGTTGTATCTGTCATTAAATTAAAATCGGCGTTAAAATCTTTCACCATTAACACACAGTTGAATTCCAATAATTCTCTGTTATCCGGCAGATTGTTTTTCTCCTTAAAAGGATTTGTCGTTCTTTTTCCGTGATCAGAAACTAAAATAATGCGCGTATTATCATATACTCCGTTATCTTTTAGATAATCAAACCATTTGGCAAGAAGAGTAAAAGAAGACATCATTACATGAAAACTCGGTTCCTCGGATAAAGGACTATTACCTCTAAACCTAATATTATTTGAAGGTTTATAATCAGGCGCTTCCATATAAGCCTGATAACATACATGATCTGTTACAAGTACTGAAAACTGATTAAAAGTATTTTCGGATATTGCAGTAATATTAGGAAGATAATGTAAAAGCGCATAACTATCAATAGTATTAACAGGATATGAAGAATCGTATAAAAATTCATCAAATAACAAATATTTGCCGTCATTATAGATGATGTTATGAAATATATAGGGAGATATTTTTAAGAGAGAGAATCGCAATAATGTACCGGATAGTATTTTATTAAAATTCTTAAAAAGAAAATCATTTTTAAATTGATAACAAAAGTTATTAAGGAATTCATAACGCGTATTATGTCCTGAAATATTTTTATATTTATCATATAGCGAATAATCCATCCAAAATTGGTTCAATATTGTCACATTATAATTTGACTCATTTAAAATTATCGGTAATACTTGTAATGATTTTCTGTATTCATCAAACCATGATTCTTTATGCCGTTTATGTATCTCAAGCGGCGTATAGTAGTAACCGCCGAAAATTCCCGGAAGACCGTGAATAGTATGCGACCCAAATGAAATTGTATTTGGATAATATGTAAATCCCTTAAATGAATTAAGAAGTTCCGGTTTTTCGTCAAAAACAAATGGGACAAATCCAGATAAACCATAGTCAAGCATTATTAAGACTATATTTTTTCCTGTTTTAGAAAAAGTATAATACTTTTTTATGTCTACGAAGCTGTCTGAAGTTGAAGCTGTCCCACCCGCGTTTAACTTGGTAAAAGAATTGTTGATCTTAAATATATTTGTTATTCCAAAACATAAAAGCGATATCACAATAATACTTTGCAAGGCAAAAAGTATTTTATTATTCTTAATCAATAAAAGTAATATTATAACCGCGGCGGTAAACATAAGAACAAGAATATTTATTATCTTGTATATTTTTGAAACAGAGTGGAAAAACGAAAAGATAAGATCGGGCGTCATAAAACCATAGTTTATTTTAAAACAGAAAACATTTACAGCAAACACGCCAAGAGCGGCGGTTAAAACAAACGTCATTGCGCGGCGCGTCTGTTTTGTGAAAAGAAAGTATATGCAAACCAGCCACAGCATTATTCCGGTCGACTGCAGGAGAGTAATGCCGATGAACGGCAGAGGAGAGGAAAACGGTTTTATAAATGAAAATTCTTCCACGCTGGAAGCAATCAGGGTTGACGGTATTACAAGCCCGACTAATAAAAATATTCCGGCTATAGATAATGCGAATGTTTTATCGGTATTTTCAAGAGCGATGTTTTTTGTGATAAATATTTTTCCAACGCGTTCAATAATTTGTTTTCTGTACTGAAGCAGAATTAAAAATCCTGTAATAAACGCTAAAAGAAAACGTTTGTATCTGCCAATTTCTAAAGAAAAGAATAATATATAAAGTACAAAAATATAAATCATTAATATAACAGATGGATAGATTAACTTTTTTAGTTTTTCATTTTTTAAAACAATGTTTTTTATTAAATTATAGATATTATTGCATGTCCAGTATAAAACCAGCGCCGCCGGCGAATTGTACAAAAGAATCAGGAATACTAAAGCAATTCCATAAAGCTGTATTTTGTCTTTTAACTGAAGTCCTTTTGCGTATATTGCGCCGGAGACGCAGTTAATAAGCGTCATAAGAATCGGAAAAAGGTTTATGCCCCAAAGCAATCCGTCGGGAGAGCCCAAGTCCGCAATGAATTTAAATTTTTGTCCGTTTAACAATTCAAGATTGTGCAGAAAATGATAGGCGGCAATAAAGAAAGGAATCTGTATAAATAAATCTAGGCTGTTGCTAAGAGCGTATATTGGGTGATAATTGTGTTGACGGTAAAGAGTGGATGTGAGCATATATTTTTCGTCGCCTTTAAAAACAGCCTTTATCTTATTCAGTTTTCCCTTCATCTGTTTTTGCCTTTCTCTTTCGGCTTTTTGTTTTTCTTCAGCCATAAGGTAAATGGGTAGAATAAGCGTGCTTACGGCAATGCTTAACCCGATAATGGACAAACCCGGACTTTTTGTTAGCCGAAATAAAAAGGCATAGCAGAGTTCTATTAACTGTTCTATGGGGAAAATTATAAGTGTATATAAAACATTAGGCATTATTTGCTTATCATTCCTTATGAAAAAAAAGCGTTAATTTATGTTAAATAACATCGATAAAACTCTGCTCGTTCTGATTAAACAGAATAAGCCCGATAAAAACCAAAAAGGCGGTGACTCCAAGACTGATGAGTATCATTCTTGTATCTACCGATGAAATGCCGAATAGCCATTTGCGGAAAAGTTCTATGGGGGCGGATAGCGGATTTATGTAGGCTATTAAACGAAACTTGCCGGGTATTTCGGAAATTGGGTAGACTACGGGGGTGGCGTACATTCCAAGGCTTAACGCAAAACTTACCATGTTTCTTAAGTCGCGGTACTTTGTCGTAATTGATGAAATTATTATTCCGGCTCCTACGGCAATGGCGGCTAACCACATGAATATGAACGGGAAAAGAAGCATGTACCATGAAGCGTGAACAGGCGCGCCTTTGAAAACAAAATAAACAAATAAAATAATCAGCATTACAAATTGAATAAATGTTTTTATGCAGTGGCTTAACACATAATTAATAGGCACTACAAGGCGCGGAAAATATACTTTGCCGAAAATTCCGGCGTTGGTTATAAATACATTGCAGGAATCATTAAAACAACCGGAAAAAAATGTCCAAAGAATTGTTCCGGAAAAATAAAAAAGCGTTTGAGGGATGCCGTCGGTTCCTATGTTAGCAAGCTGACCGAATATAAAAGTATAAATTATCGTGGAGAAAAAAGGACTTATGATAAACCACAAAGGTCCCAGAATTGTTTGTTTGTACTGAGTTGTAAAATCGCGTTTTACAAAAAGAAAAACTAAATCCCTGTAACGGATTATTTCCCTGATTGGGATTTCAAGTAATTTCCGTTTTGGTTTGATTATTAACGACCAGTTTTCATCGCTCATGTTATACTTTTTCTCCGTTCTTATTTACTTTTCCGTGTATGCGCGCGGGATTGCCGTACGCAAGAGAATAATCGGGGATATCCTTTGTAACAACGCTGCCGGCTCCTATAAGCGCGTATTCCCCGATTGTAACGCCGCAGACTATCGTAGCGTTCGCGCCTATGGACGCTCCTTTTTTTACCGTTGTTTTTTTGTATTCATGTTTCCGCTCGACAAAGGCGCGCGGGTTTATTACATTTGTAAAAACGCACGACGGTCCGCAGAAAACGTCATCCTCTATGATTACGTCGTCGTAAACTGAAACATTGTTCTGTATTTTTACGCCGTCGCCGATTATTGCGCGCGAACCTATGTTTACATTTTGCCCAATGGAACAATTTTTTCCTATTTGCGCGCCGTTCATAATATGGCAGAAATGCCAAATTTTTGTGCCTTCGCCTATTTGCGCGCCTTCATCGACATAGCTTGATTCATGGACAAAATACGGTTTATCGCTCATTTTTTATAAAACTCTTTTATAGTCTCGCAGACAAAACTTACTTCGTCCTGCGTTAATTCCGGAAACATTGGAAGGGCAAGAACAGTTTCACATAACTTTTCGGAAATAGGAAAGTCGCCTTTTTTATAGCCCAGATATTCAAAACATTTTTGTAAATGAAGCGGAATAGGGTAGTATACGGACGTTCCTATGTTTTTTGATTTTAAATATTCGTCTAACTCGCCGCGCTTTTCCGCTTTTACGCAAAAAACATAATACACTTCTTTATTGCCGTTTTTTACAAAAGGCAGTTTAATCTGCGGAATGTCTTTTAACATTTCACGGTACTGCGCCGCGTGATTCGCTCTTTTTTGAATCGCGTTGTCTATATGTGATAATTTTACGCTTAAAATCGCCGCTTGCAATGTGTCCAGGCGCGAATTGTAACCGATATAGTCATGGTGGTATTTTTTTACCGCGCCGTGCGTTCTGTAACTTTTCGCTTTTTTATAAAGTTCTTCATCATTGGTTATAATCATACCGCCGTCGCCGTATCCGCCGAGAGTTTTTGTAGGAAAGAACGAAAAAACGCCGAAATCGCCTAACGTACCGGCGTGTTTGTAATCGCCGTTGTAAAGCGTACTCATGCCGAACGCTTCCGCCGCGTCTTCCAACACCGTTAAATTGTGTTTTTTCGCGAGTTCCATGCAGGCTGACATGTCCGCCGTTTGCAAAAACAAATGAACAGGCAGTATTCCTTTTGTTTTTTTTGTTATTCTGTCTGCGGCGTCGTTCATGTCCATGCAGAAAGTGTCTTCGTCTACGTCGCAGAATAACGGTTTTGCGCCTAAACGCGCTATACAAGACGCCGACGCGAAAAATGTAAAAACAGGAGTGAGAATCTCAGCGTCCTGTCTGTAATTTAATATATCGCTTGCAATTACAAGAGCGTCGCTTCCGTTTGCGACGCCTGCGGCGTACTTAGCCCCTGTATATTTGCAAATAGCTTCTTCAAAATCCTGTACTTGTTTTCCAAGTATGAAAGCGCCGGAAGTTATAACGTCCGCAACCGCGTTATCAAATTCTTTTTTATAAAGATTGTATTCCCGCACGGCGTCGTAAAACGGCGTTTTCATTTTTTAAAATACCCTTTCATGTTAAGAGTAGAAAAATTTAAAGGCAGGCTTACGGGTTTACCTGTTTTCTGCGATTTATAAATCGCTAAAATTATTTCAAGCGATTTTTTTCCGCTCTCGCCGGAAATTAACGGCTCGCGGTCTTCTTCTATTGCCGAAACAAAATCCTTAAAAAGCGCTGAGTGCCCAAAGCCGTAAACGGTGGGAGGATCTTTCTCATTTGGATCCAGCGTTTTTTCTTCCGTGTCGCCGATTTTTTCAGCGTCCGCAAAACGCCATGTTTCCAATTTGTTAACCGCAAGCCCGCCGATTACAACAGAACCTTTTTCGCCGAAGACAGAAAGCGTCTCATTTATATTTTTCGGGAAAATGTCGGCGCTTCCCTCTATGATTCCCACCGCGCCGCTTTTAAACTCAATTATCGCGGCGCCGAAATCTTCCGCCTCGATTGGGCGCAGAAATCTACGGGTCTGCGCTTGTACGCGGACGGCGTTTTCGCCCATTATCCATTGCAGAAGATCTATGCCGTGAGTGCATTGGTTCATCAATGTTCCGCCGTCCTGTTCCCAAGTTCCGCGCCATGGAGCTTCCGCGTAATACGCTTCGTTTCTGTTCCAGCGAATTTGAATACTGCCGTGCAGAAGTTTGCCGAAGCGTCCCGCGTCCAAAGCGGCGCGGAGTTTTTGCACGGGAGCGTTGAATCTGTTTTGAAAACAAACCGCAAGTTTAAGATTTTTTCTTTTAGCGGTTGAAATCATTAAATCTGCGTCTTTTGTAGACAGCGCCATTGGTTTTTCGCATATAACGTGGCAGCCCGCATTAAGACAATCAACGGTAATTTGGCAATGCTTACCCGATTCCGTTGCTATTGTTACTATGTCCGGCTTTTGTTTGGCAAGCATTTCCCTGTAATCCGTAAAAATAGAAATTTCCGCGTTAGGGGAACTTTTTTTATAATCGTTTTCTTTTTCTTTTGCGCGCTGTAATACAGGGTCGCATATAGCCGTTAATATCAATTTATCGGCGTTATTCACAAACGCTTCTATGTGTTTAAAACTTATTCTGCCGCAGCCGATTAACGCGATTTTTTTCAATCAACATTCCTTAATAAAAAAGTTCCATTCCCAGGAATATTTCCATCGGAGTTTTTTCCGCAATATTGGTAACATCCCAGCCAAATGATATACGAAGGAACATACTGCGGAATCGATGAGGATAAATGATCATTTCAAATCCCGCTCCAAAAAGAAGATTTTCACGTTTAAACTCCGCGGGTTCTGAGGGAGGCTTATACCATGCCATGTCAAAAACAGGATTTAAATGTACGTCAAAACCTAATATGCGCATAAGCCGTGAATTTGTGAACCATTCGTAAGGTTTAATTCTTATTGCTCTTACATCTAAATCAAAATTTAATGACGATATATGTTCAGCTGATACATTTCTGTCAAAAACCCCGCGTAATACGTCTCCCGCGGAATCACTGGATGAATTTATCCAGTGATAATGCATAAAACGGGTGGAAAAACCAAGCAGATCTTCAACAATTAAAAGATATCCTTTGGCTGTAACACTGTAAGAATAACCCCACGGATTCCAGTCTCTTCTTGAATAATAAAAATTATAACTGTATGAATTATTTATATTTAAAGATAACCCTTTACGAAAATTACCTATCCAGTCCACTCTGCCGAAAGACAAAGAATGATTAAAATGTAAAGTAGGACCTATTCTGTCGTAAGAAAGTTCCCAAGGAGAAAGTTCATGATTAATAATAGCGTATAATCTTGGATTATATGTAAGTTCTCCGAAATCGCCTATTTCAAGACCTGTCGGTATTTTCCATGAAATCCTCGGATAACTTGACATATAAAGTCCTTCCTGTACGTCTCCCAGCGCCGGCTTGTCGGAATCGTCGTTTTCTTCGTTCCAAATAAATGATTCCGCAAACCACAAGTTAAGCGTTGTGCGTTGTATTGGAATATCGACAGATAACGCCGATCTGTTTTTATAATAAAAAGGATCTGATAATTCAGGACGGTAATTAAAGTAGTTATCAAAATCAAAAAACCAGTTAAAACCAAACGCCTGGAACGGCATACCGGAATCAAGCATTAATGAAAAAGTTGTGCGTCCGTCTTGATCATATTTGTAGCCTAAGTCGACTCTAAAAGGCTCCATTGAACCGAAAAAATTGTAATCGCGGGCTTTTATCGTAACTGAAAGACCGTTATTTGAATCGTACTTAGGATACGGAAGCGCGATTATATTAAACGTATCCTCAACATATATTTCCAAATCTACGGGATATTTACCGTCTTGCGTTAATTCGCCTATTGTGTATTCTATTATGACGTCGTCTTTTAATACTCTTTCATTTATAAGAAGCTGTCTTTTATCTTTTATAAATTTGGCAAAATGTGTTTTCCCTATTATTTCCTCGCCTTTTTTAAATTCCGCTTTTGTGTTTAATACAAAAGGAAGAGTCCTGCCTTTTACGTTGTAATTAAAAGAATTTATTATAAAGATTGATTGTTCAGTGTAAATGTCTTTCTGTAATATTTCATCAAGTACTATTTCTTCTTCAGGTTCAACAGGTTCTTCCTGAGAAAAAGCGGAAAAACATACGGTAAAAAAAATAAAAAATGGTATTAATTTTTTAAAAGTCAAGCGTTAAATCCGCCTTGCAGAATATTTTCCAAAATTTGCGTTTCTTCCGTTTTAAGAACTACCGCTCGCGCGCTTTGGGCGTCGGGGACTATAAACGTTAAGTTGCCGCTTTTTTTCTTTTTATCGCTTTTCATGGCATTTAACAGAGTCTCCTTGTCGCCCGCGGCGGGGTGGGGGCAGGAACATTCATACCCGAAAGATAAAATCAGCTTTTTAATTTTTTCCGCTCTTTCGCGCGGCGTAATCTTTAACGCTGTTCCAAGCTCGCAGGCGCGTACAATGCCCCAGGCGACGGCTTCCCCGTGGGTAATATTCCCCAATCCAGCCGCGCTTTCAAGGGCGTGCCCGAAAGTATGCCCTAAATTTAATAACATCCGCTTTCCCGACTCGCGGAAATCCTCGCTTACTATGCCGCCCTTGTAATTAACCGCTCTTTCCACGCACTTTTGCAATGAGCCGTCTTCCAAAACTTTTTTAAAATCGTTAAAATTTTCCGCTAACGGCGTTAACTGCTCAAGAAAGTCATCGCCGCAAAGGACGGCGGTTTTTATAAGTTCCGCCATGCCGCTTTTAATTTCCGACTGCGGCAGTGTGGAAAGAGCGTTTAACGGAATATATACGCTCTGCGCCGGATAAAAACTGCCTATCAGGTTCTTTATGCCGAAAAGATCAAAACCGGTTTTGCCGCCTACCGAAGCGTCGACCATGCCGAGCAGGGTAGTGGATACAAGTATGAACTTACAGCCGCGCATATAAATTGACGCGGCAAAACCGGCAAGGTCGCCGATAACTCCGCCGCCTGCGGCGATAAAAATACCGTCTCTGCCAAGTCCGGCTTTGTTAGCGGCGCGGAGTATTGTTTCTACGGACTGCCAGTTTTTATTTTCTTCGCCGCTTTTAAGAAAAACGCAAGGGTAATCTGCGCCGTTTGATATTTTGGCGGCGATGTAAGCGGTGTTTTCGTCGGCTATGATTAAAGGTTTAAAAGAGGGATTGTCGGCTTGGAGACCAAGTTGAAGAGAAATGTTTTTAATAGCGGGAATTTCCCGGCTTATTTCTATGTATGTCTGATATTCGTTAAATGTAAATTGCAAATAATCAACCTTTCCGGAAAAACCGGAAAAAAAATAAGAGAAAAAAGCGCCTGTTTGACTGTTTTTTATGTTTACTTTACCCAAAGGCATGTAAATTTATTAACAAGTCAAGGACGGACGACGCGTAAAATTGGCGGCCGAAACACGCTCAAAATAAACGCCGAATTTACCATAATATAGCATAAAAAACAGGGTGTTTCAAGGCGTTTTTGAGGGGTTTTTTTACTCGGATAAGTTAAAAACGTGCTCTTCTATGCTGTTTAAGAGGGAATATTTTGAAAATTCGTCTATTTCCGGCTTTCCGGCAAGGTATTCCTGCCAGCTTACAACAAAATCATGGGATGTTTTCCGGTTAAGGGGCAAATATTTCCCTTTTAGGATGTCTTCGCCGTTCTTATTACGGTAGATTGCGTTCCCTTTATAAATCACTCTTATATCGGACAGGATATTTTTTTGAGTTATAGCCAGAAAAACAAGCGAATTACTGTTAAAATAATCCTCGCAATGGAATTTTTTGTATACAGTGTAATCCCATTGATGCAGCGGAAGCCGAATTCTTGTAAGCAATTCCTGTTTTTCCATAGTTGTATTTTCTTCCGAATGGAAACGCGCGGCGGAAACCCATCTGGTAGCGTTAGACGCGCTTCTGAATTCATATTGAGCGTCAAGGGCGGTAAGCGGCGCGGATAAATCATGCCAGCTTGAAGTTCCGCATATATTGCCTCCGATTGTCGCGATGTTTCTTAATTGGAAGCCGGCGATTTTTTTTAAGCATAAACATAGGACTTCGGGCACTATTTTACCGAGTTTTATAAGTCTGTTTAGTTTTACCATAGAGCCGATTTCAAGGTACTGTTCCGTTCTTGTTATTTTTTGCAGTTCCTCAATTTTATCGATGGAGAGAAATACAGGGGGAAGGTACAGTATATTTCTATCCTGTTTGCTGACAATGTTAGTGCCCCCGGCAAACAAAACCGCGTCGGGAAAACGGTTCCATGCCGCAAATAACTCCTGAAAAGAAGCCGGAATAATAACCTGATTAAGTGGCGCTTTCATACAACCTCTGCTGCCGCACTGCGGCGATATTATTTACAACTTTTACAAGTCTTTCCGCGTTGGTGCATCTGCATTTTATCCCGGAAAATCCCGCTAAAATTTCTTCTTTGGTGGGGTTAGGGGTGTGTTCAAGAAGGGCTTCCGTGCATAAAACTTTTCCCGCTTCGCAATAACCGCAGTTTCCCAAATGTTCCTGTATAAACGCGTCCGTAATTTCCTGATACTCAACCGTTTGCGAGAAGCCCTCGATGGTTATTACTTCCGATCCTTGAATTTTAAAAGCGGGAATCAGGCAGGCGGGGCTTACTTGTCCGTTAAAAATAATTGTACAGGCGCCGCATTGCCCCGAAAGACAGCCGGGTTTTGATCCGAATAAACCGAAAGTACCGCGCAAAATATCGATCAACCTTACTCCCGGTTCCGCGTTAAAAACTACGTCTTCGCCGTTTAAAATAAAATTAATTGTCATTTTGCCCCCTGTAAGCCTGAATCAATATTTTTTACGCGTAAAATTTCCCAAATGTCTTTTCTTTTTAGCGGTATTGTTTTAAAACTGTGATCCATTGCCTGTGAAACCGCCTGTAAAAACGCGGCGGGTATGCATGTAAAGGGCAGTTCGCTTATCCCCTTAGGCTCTGTTAAATCCTCGGAAAAGAAGTCGATATGAATGGGTGGAATTTCCGCGGGAGAAAAAATCGTAAAGTTGTTGTATTGGTCTGCCGGAATAACGCCGTCGACATAATCAATATGCTCCGTATACGCCCAGCCTAAGGCTTGAACCGCCGCGCGGGTAAGGCTTCTTTTCGCCCTGTGCGCCGAGATGATCTTTCCGCCGTCAATTCCAAGCCAGACGCCGCGTATAACCGGAATACACTCAATAAGGTCGATGGAAACTTCGACAACGGCGCAGGCAAGCCCCAATTTTGAAAAGCTGTTTATGTCGATATTTTTTCCGGCGGGCGGAGTAAATCGTCCGCCCAAAAGGGTTCCGCTTTGCGGTTTTATCGAGCGGCGGACTGTAATTGGAAGCGGGTCGTGGAAACGCTGTTTGCGGATTGTAAGACAGCATTTTTCCACAAGTTTTGTAACGGCGGTGATATTTCTGGACGCGCATGAAGGACCGCAATCGGGCGCGTTGGAAGAGATAATGGAAACCATATTCGGCTCAATGGACATGGTTTCCATGGCGATCTTCGCCCAAATTCTGGTATAATCTTCCGAGCTTGTAATGCTTGTTTTTATCTCCAGGTGGCTGTCCTTTGTCAATGTAACTTCCACGCTGTATAAACCGTTATCCTCGCCGGGGTAAAGAAGTCCGCTTCCCTGGAACCCGACCGCAATTCCGATACCTCTGGGGTTTTCGCCCCTTTCCGGTTTTTTACCCTTACGGCTTTTACGCAGTAATTCATAGGAAGCCCATTTGTGGTTATAATCGCCCATCTTGATTGTCGATTTGATAAGATGTTTGTCGTGAATATTGTTTTTTGGTTTTGCATGGGAGAGTATTATTTTGGTATTGATATTGTTTTCTCTTAATTCCGCCGGGTCTTGGTTAACTATATCGGCTATAAGGGAAATATGGCGTTCCATGGCAAAATGTCCCTGGGCAAGTCCAAAGCCGGTAAATGCTCCCTGAGGCGGAATATTTGTGCAATAAGCCCTTGCTTTCAGCGATAAATTCGGAAAATTATACAAACCTATCGCGCCAAGACAGACTTGATCCAGAATTTCATTACCGTTAACCTCATAAGCTCCAAGGTTAACGGTAATATCTATGTTCGCGGCGTTTGTACTGCCGTTCTCGTTAATTGCGGACGAGATATTGATGTTTGAACTGAAACGTTTTGGGGTATAAAGAAAGTCTTCCTCTCTGGTTAAAATAAGGCGGACAGGTTTTTTAGTGATATATGTTCCAAGCGCGGCATGGCAAGCGATAAGCGACGGGTACCACAGTTTCCCGTCCATGTGAATATTAAGAGTTGTAGGCTCTGCCACAATGTATGACAAATCGATATTTAACGCGCGCGCTACGGCTCTTTTTACATGATACGGCCATTGCGTAGCCGTTCTGACAATGAAAGAATCATATTTGCCGCTCTTGGGGTTTTTTATATCTTTTTCCCTGTTTATCCATGAAGTTGCGCCTATAGGCTCCGCGTACCAATGCTCCTGAATACCCGTCTTATAGCTTCCGGTTACTATCTTGCCTGTTTCCTGAAATGATTCAAGCGCGTCTCCTATGTTAATTTCCCGCGTCAAAACAGGTATAGTTTCATTATCGTAAATAAAGACCGCGTCCTCCTCATCAGCAAGTATTTCGCACCTTGTGGAGATTTCTTCCAGTTTTGTCTTATTCGGACCCAGTATTATCGCGACAGGTTCGCCGATATAGTTCAAGGTTTTATCCGCAAGAATAGGGATATTAGTGCCTTCAAGCCTGTTTTCGCCGGGGATGTTTTTAGCGGTAATAAGGGTGTAGTTTTCGGGAAGCTCGGGAACATAGATGTTTCTTAAAGCGCCCTTTGCGATAGGGGATCTTATCGTTATTGCATACAGCAAATTTGGAGGGTAGATATCTTCCAAGAAGGGGAGAGTGTCCATTAAAGTATTTTATTAGTATTTTGGTAAAATTACAATCTAAAGAATACTGTGGTTGCTAAGGACAGTCCGTAGTGTCTCTATATTACGATATACATCAGGATTACTAGGCTCTCTCTTACAAATTGGGCGTAATTCATCAACCAGTTTTTTGGTGTCTAACACAACGTTGTTTTTCTTGGTTACTTTAAGGATGCGGTCGTATTCTGTCTCGGTCTGTTCTTCGTCCTTGCTGATTAATGTTTCGTCCAATCTTTCGCCAGGGCGTAAACCTATGTATTCTATCTTTATTTCGGTTTCCGGCTCATAACCGTGGAAACGTATTAATTGTTCGGCTAAATCGCGGATACGCACAGGCTCTCCCATGTCTAACAGGTACAAACAGCCGTTTTCGCCGACGCCGCCGGTTTTTAAAACAAGCGAACATGCTTCGCTGATAGTCATGAAAAAGCGTCTTGCGTCGGGGTGGGTTACGGTTACAGGTCCGCCTTTTTCTATCTGCTGTTGGAAAAGCGGAACAATCGAGCCGCGGGAGCCGAGTACGTTTCCAAAGCGGACGACTACAAAGTTAGTGCCGCTTTTCTGGGACTGCGCGCTCGCTGAAAGAACCAATTGTTCGCAGATACATTTTGACGCTCCGTAAACGGAAACGGGATCAACCGCCTTGTCTGTCGAAATATGCACGAAATGTTTCACACCGTGTTTCACGGCGGAATTAATCAGGTTCTCGGTTCCAATAACATTATTTTCAATCGCGGATACGGGGTTTTCTTCCATCATGGGGACGTGCTTGTATGCCGCCGTGTGGAAAATAGCGTCGGCTTTTAAGTGGCTTAAAATGTAATCAACAAAATCCGTGTCCTTTAAGTCCCCGATTACAGGCACTATTGCCGCCTTTTCTCCTACCCCTTCGTCCTGTAAAAGCCGCAATTCTTTGTCTATCAGGTATATGGAGTTCTCGCCGTGCCCCAGCAGATACAGACGCGACACTCCGCCCGACAATAACTGGCGGCATAATTCACTGCCGATAGAGCCACCGGCTCCTGTAACTAAAACGCGTTTTCCGCGCACATAGGAAAGGCTTTGTTTAAGTTTAATCGTTACGGGGTTGCGTCCCAGTAAGTCCTGTAAATCTATGGAGCGCGTCTGGATAAAGTGCGCGTCCCCTTCGACAATTTGGGAGATTCCGGGGAGGATTCTTATTTTCTGGAAGTTGGCTTGTTTAAGGATAGAGTATAGTTCTTTAAGGTACTCTTTACTTGCGCTTGGAATGGCTATTATGGCTTCGTCAGCCGGGTTTGTTTTTAATAAAAGAGCTACGTCGCGGATTGGACCCAGTACGGGGATACCGTCGATTTTCTTGCCTATTTTTTCCGGGTCGTCGTCTAAGAACGCGACTACTTCGCCGAAAATCGCCTTTGATGTTATTTCGCTCGCAAGGGTACGTCCGGCAAATCCCGCTCCGATAATGTACAGACGTTTTGATTTTTCCATTGTCTCCCCTTATCCATTGTCCAGAGAGCCTATCACCTCAAAAGCCAGATCGATGGAAAATGAATCATTATAAAGGTCGAGCTTGATTTTTGCCCTCCCTTTTCTCTTATCGACCTTTATTATTCTTCCCTCAAGCCCAATTAAAGGACCTTCTACAACGACTATGCGGGAGTTTTCGTTAAAGTATACTTTAGAGCGCCCGGCTATTTGACCGCCGTTTATAAAGTGAAGCACAAGCTCCAAATCCCTGTCCGCGAGCGGGGTAATATCGATATTTGACTTTAAGAACCTGTAAAACCCCTCAGTCCGCCTGAATTCCCACTGAAAAGCGCGGATTTCCTCGTCGTTTTCCGCTTCTATGAACAAATACCCCGGAAAAACAGGCGGGGTATAGGGTTTTTTCTTTCCAGCTTTTCTGATGTCCAGAAGCCTTTTTGGGAAATGTATGGGCAGGGTAATTTCGGGGTGGCGGGCTTTAAAGAGCTTAATGAATTTATCTTCGGAGCGGGTTTTTACCTGTATCGCGTAATAATTCATCATATTTAGTATGAATCCTATTTTGTGTTTTGAAAAGAGTGCCGATATTTGAAATGGAGGACTAATGTTTAAACGTATTGCTATTGCCGTAGTTATCGGAATTTTACTTACTTTCAGCGTCAGCGCGGCAACGGTTTCATTTTATGTTGTTGAAGCCGGCATAAATGAAGAAACCGATAAAAAAGTGTCTGAGTTATGGGAGACCGCTTTCATGGATGTTTTCTTTGACGCAGGATACATAATCAGCAACGCTCCGATTATGCGTCTTGATAAAAGTCCGTCCGATATTTTACAGGTTGTTGATTTTAAAGAGGCGAGCGTCTGCGGAATTGATTATATGCTGATTGTTTTATTGGATTATAAAGCCGCTTTGCCTTCTCCCGAAGAAGTCTCGTTTTATATTTACAGGGTTACCAAAAGAGAAAAAGTGCTTGAAAGGAAAATCCAGCAAAAACAGGTTCCTTTAAAGGATGATTATAACAATATGAAATCAATTGCAAGAGGGTTTGTTCCCTACATAGGAGAGTAGTGTAATGAAAAAACGGCTTATTATCGCATTTATTGTTGTCGCGTCTGTTTTATTGTTTCTTGGGGCGTCCCCGTGGGAAGGCTCCGCGGCAATCGCGCCTAACGGAGAATTGCCGGCAACCGGTTATTATATCGCTACCAACGCTTACCCAAGAAATACCGTAGTGGATATTACAAACCTTGAAACCGGAAAAAGCACCCGCGTAATTGTTTCCAATACTTTATCAAATCCCGGTCTTCTTGCCGTTGTTTCACGGCAGGCGGGGGAATTAATCGGTATGAGAACAGGTTCCGTAAGCAGACTTAGAATGATACAACCCACCGATCCTATGGCTTATATGCGTTTCACGCAGAGTATGAAAGACGGAAACCCCGAATTTGATTCGGGAAATGTTATTACAGAAGATAATCTTGCGGAGAATAAACCGGCTGAAAATAAACCTGTAGAAAATATTTACAAAGATGATACTTACGAAAAGCCGGAAGTGGTAAAAGCGCCGGAAGAGCCAAAATCGCCCTTACTGCCGGGTTATATTGTTGACGAACCTGAATGGGGCGGAAGCGGAAGATTGGACATTGTCGATCTTCCCGATTATCTGTCTGAATCGGAAAAAGTAGCGGAGGTTCCCAAAGAGGTTCCCGGAGAACCGGAATACAATAACACGCAAAAAAATATTGCCAAGGATGTCTCCCCGAAAATTGGCGAAAAACCGCCCGTTGAAGTCGCAAAAGATTTGCCCGAATATAATCCCGACAGAGCGTTTGAGGGTACTGAAACTCCGCTCAAAGAAGTAGTAAAAGACGTTCCTGTCTTTATAACTGAAGCCCCGCGCGATGAAGTTGTAAAAGACGTATCCCCGTGGCAGGAAAAGGTAGAAGTTGCTACTCCTGTAACTCCTCCGCCTGAAACAGTCACTCAGGCTCCGCCAAGGCAGCTTGTCCCTGTTGAAACATCGCCGAATCCGCCGCCCTCAAATGTTTACGGAATTGATCCCAATGATATTATTCCCGGCATTGTAGTCGCGACTCCTGAAAAGCCCGCGGCGGCGGTAACGCCAAATACTCCCGCGCCGGACAGGAACCTGCCCGTAAATACGATAGACAGGCTTGATCGCGGAAAGTACTATGTACAGGTAGCGGCTATGTCGGCGGATATGGTAGAAGGCGCATTAAAACAAATAGATCGCGGTTACGCTCCCGTAGTGTTTAAAGGCTCTGATAACCTTTACCGCATATTAATAGGTCCGTTGAATCAGGGTGAAAGCGCCGCTGTTCTTTCAAGGTTCAAAAGCATCGGGTACAAAGACGCTTTTGTCCGCAAAGGCGGCTGATACTTTACGCGCCCAGCCTGACTCGAACAGGCTACCACCAGATTCGAAGTCTGGTACTCTATCCAGGTGAGCTATAGGCGCAAAGGGATAATGTAATTCCTTAGGTGGATGACGGGGTTTGAACCCGCGACGACCAGATCCACAATCTGGGACTCTACCACTGAGCTACATCCACCATGAGAATGAATTCAATTTGAAGAAAACTTGCGTTTTTGTCAAGATGTAAACTTGTCAATCGAGGTTAATTCGTCTATAATAAAAAATCCTGAAATCTGGGAGAAAAATGTAATGGATGAAAACCTTGAAATTACCCAAAATATTAAAGATGAGATATGCAAGATTTCTTTAAGAGGTCGTATCGATTCTAACAGTTCCGATCTTTTGCTTACAAAAATTGAAACAGCCATAGAGGAAGGGCATAAGAATATAATTCTGAATATGTTTCATGTTGACTATCTTAGTTCTATCGGAATAAGGATAATCTTAAAAAATTACAAGAGACTTTCAGAAGAAGGGGGATCGTTAAAAATTGAGCATCCGTCTGAAACCGTAAAGAATCTTTTGGGTATGGTCGCCCTTAAAGAAATGCTTGTAACAAATTAATTATCGTGTTTAATTCAATCAGAACAAAAATAATAACCATCGTTCTTGCCTTTATGGTTGTAATAGGTACCTCGTATGTTTTGTATTCATCAGCGACAACCGCTAATTACAGGCGGCTGCGCGTTGAGATTTTTCAAAAAACAATCGAGATTGAAGCCGAGGAAGTAAATAAGATTGCCGCGGCAATGGAAAAAAGCGCGGTGTTCTACGCGATAGGCGGAAAAATTTGTTATGAAGAACAATCGGAAAAAATCGGGGAAAATTTAGTACTGGAAGGTTTAGACAGTCTTGGAACGGCAATAGGGGGAGGTTTTTGGTTTGAGCCTTACGCGTTTAACCCCAGCAAATTACGCTCAGGTCATTACGCCTATCTGAATAAAGAAACGCATGAAGCCGTAATAGAAAAAAAATATTTTACAGAAGAATATGATTACCATAACAGAAGCTGGTATCGCGAGATATTGGAAGGCGTTACCGCTCCGCATCAGGTTGTTTGGACAAAACCATATGTTGACGATATAGGCGCTTTAAGTCTGATGACAACAACAGGTACCGGAATATTTATCAACGAAAAATTAATCGGTATAAGTACAATCGACTGGCAAATTAACGACATTATAGAAAAATTAATAAATATTAACCCTACGCGAAACAGTTTTGTTTTACTTTGCGTACCCGACAAAGACTATATTATTTCCAGCGTATTTACCGACAGTTTTACGGGAGACTCGTTAAAAAGCATACCCTGGGATATTAATTCCGATCATTTTACATATAACAAGCAAAAATACAGGCGTTTTGGGTGTTATATGAATAACGGCTGGCTGTTATCCGTCCAAATACCTGAAAACGAAATGTTTACCCAGATGACGCGGCAAAACATCATTTTCTCGACAATAATGGAAATATCATTCGTGTTAATTCTTATCCTTGCCTATCTGCTGATTTCCCGTTTTATCAACGCCCCTATAAAAAAACTGACAAAAGGCGTAGCGCAGATAGAGCTTGGAAACTTGGACATGAAGATAGATATAAGCTCAAAAGACGAAATAGGACAGCTTGCGAAAACATTTAACAAAATGACGACCGATTTAAAACATTCTATCGAGGAAAACGTCCGCGAGCGCGAGGAAAAAAAACGCATAACTACGGAGCTTTCTATCGCCAGAGAAATACAGTTAAGTTTTCTTAAAAATGATTTTTTTGAATTTCATCAAAGAGATGAATTTGAGATATTTGCCGATATGGCAGCGGCAAAAGAAGTAGGCGGCGATTTATACGATTTCTTTTTAATTGATAACGACAATCTCGCGGTAGTTATAGCCGATGTTTCGGGAAAAGGAATACCCGCCTCATTATTTATGGTAAGAACAAAAACGCTTATTAATAATTTTTCTTACGGTAAAAGCCCAAAAGAAGCGCTTGAAGCTGTAAACAAAAACATGTGCGAAAATAATGAAGCGTGTATATTTGTTACAGCTATTTACGGAGTATATAATACAAAAACAGGTAAATTTACTTTTGTTAACGCCGGACACAATCCGCCGCTTCTAAAAAAGAAAGACGGTTTTTTTGAATATATAAATACAAAACCGCAGTTTGTTTTGGCGGTAATGCAAGATACGGAATATAAAGAAGATGAGATTATTTTAGAAAAAGGCGATACTTTGTTTTTTTACACCGACGGCGTTACGGAAGCCATGAACGCGGATAAAGAATTATTCGGCGAAGACAGATTAAAAGACGCGCTGAACAAATACTGTTCTTCTTTCCCAAACGATTTAATATTCAATATTAAAAAAGAAGTAAACATTTTCACTGAAGGAGCGGAGCAGTCTGACGACATAGCGATGCTTGCGCTGCGCATAAATGAGGATAATCAAACTGAAAAACAAATATCGGTTTCCGCCGAAATAAAACAGCTAAGCAGAGTCCTCAATTTTATAACTACCGAATTAAAGAAAACCGATTATGAGTCTGAGATTCAAAATAAAATTGAAATGGCGTCGGAAGAAATATTTACCAATATCGCTGATTACGCGTATGAAAATGAACCGGGAAAAGTTAATATCGCTGTTTCCGCGGCGGACGGTATTAAAATAACATTTGAAGATAACGGCAAACCCTTCAATCCCACAGAGTATCCCGCTCCCGACTTGGAAAAACCGCTGAAAGACCGCGAAATCGGCGGGCTGGGCTTATTCCTAGTCAAACAAGTAATGGATAAAGTAGAGTACACCCGCGAAAACGACAAAAATATACTGGTAATCAGCAAAAAATAGCCGTTTTTACGTTGTTTTTGTTGATTTTTTCGATTAAACCCCTAATTCAACCTCAAAATCCCGCCGATACATATAAAGAGGTATAGTCATGATTTATGAAAAATGCAGGGATATCCTGCTCCAGGAATGCGAGTTGATTCAAAACGCGGCAAATGAACA
>Ga0268262_10001472_pt1 | contig 29101 bp, 27 predicted proteins | sample TergutNc150P3_FD_190354 | JGI IMG/M metagenome (GOLD analysis project Ga0268262, IMG submission 190354) | Nasutitermes corniger P3 segment gut microbial community from laboratory colony in Florida, USA - Nc150 P3 (SPAdes) (version 2) | ecosystem: Host-associated > Arthropoda: Insects >... | reverse complement strand
TCATACAAGTTTCCTATCTGAGTTCCGTGGTAACCAGGGTGTCCATGTCGTCAAAGGTTTGGTTTTCCCCGGCCATTGCCCAAATAAACGTGTAAGCGGATGTCCCGACGCCTGAATGAATTGACCAGGAGGGGGAGATCACCGCCTGTTCATTGTTCATTACAATATGCCGGGTCTCATCCGGATGGCCGTGAAGGTGGAACACCGCCGCGTCAGGCTTCATGTCAAAATAAAAGTACACTTCCATGCGGCGCTCGTGGGTGTGGCAGGGCATGGTGTTCCACACGGAGCCTTCTTCCAGCACGGTCATGCCCATCACTAGCTGGCAGCTTTGGCAGACAGCAGGATGCACATACTGATAAATGGTGCGCACATTCACGGTTGCCGCTTCGCCAAGCTTGCGCGGATTGGCCTTTTCAATAGGAATATAAGCCACTGGATAGGTAACATGCGCCGGGGTACTGGCAAGGTAAAACTTGGGCGGGTTTTTTTTATTATCCGCTGAAAAAATTACGTCCTTTGTTCCCTTGCCGATGTAAAGACCGTCACCTTTCTTCATTTTGAATTCGGTTTTGTCGGCGGAAACGACGCCCCCGCCAGAAATGCAGATGATCCCGATTTCCCGCCTGTCAAGGAAGACCTCGCTGCCGAAGTCCTTACCGCCTTCAAGGCGCAGTTTCTTTTTGATTGGAAAAGCCCCGCCGAAAACCACCCGGTCGTTGTGGGTGTAGCAAAGGCTGATTTCATCGTTGACAAAAACCTTGTCAAAAAGAAAATGCTCCCGAAGTTCCCTGGTCTCGTAGCACTTAACGTCGACAGGGTGTTCAGAATAACGTTTTTCAAGAATCATGGTTTCCCCCTTAATCGAAATATTTTTTCGCGTTACCAAATGAAATGCCGCGTACTATTTTTTCAAGCTTTTCCATGTCGCCCGGGTATTCGCCGTTTTCCACCCAGCCGCCGATCAGGTTGCATAGGATGCGGCGGAAATACTCGTGCCGGGGGTATGAAAGAAAACTGCGGCTGTCGGTAAGCATCCCGACAAAAACCGAAAGCATCCCCGTGTTGGCAAGAACGCGCATCTGCTCTTCCATTCCGTCCCTGTGATCGCAGAACCACCAGGCCGTTCCCAGTTGCATTTTGCCCGCGATGCCTTGGGCGTTGCCCATGCGGTTTTCTTCTTTCGAGTAATTGTCCTGAAAGCCCCCCATTATGGTTGCAAGCGGGTAGTAGTCTTTCGGGTTCAGCGTGTAGAGTATGGTTTTGGGCAGAGACGATTTTTCCCCGGCGGATTCCATGCGGTTAAGAAGGGCGGCAAGGTTCGCGCTTTGCTCCCGATCATGAACGGCGTCGTAGCCGGTGTCAGGCCCAAGGCGCTTTAACATACGGCTGTTTATGCCGCGGATCGTCGAAAGGTGAAGCTGCATCGCCATGTTCCGGTCGGCGTAAAGTTTCGCAAGTCCGCAGAATATCTTTGTCTTGTAGGCATCAGCATCTTCCTTTTTTATTTCTTTCCCGGCCATCGCATCCTGAAAGGTTTTTTCGATCTGGCTGTCGGAAGCAAGTACGAAGGGCGCGTAATCCAGGGCGTGATCCGAGGCACGGCATCCAAGGCTCGCGAAAAAATCGAGCCTTTTTTCCAGGGTAGCAAGCACGTCATCAGCGATTTTTATCGCGACGCCGCTTACCGTGGCAAGGCTTTCGATGTAAGCGGCAAAGCCCGGTAAGTTTATATTCAGCGCCTTGTCCGGGCGAAATGAGGGAATGACCTTTGTCGCGATCTTACCGATTGGGGCTGTGCCGTCGGCTATGGCGCGGTGGCACTCAAGGGAATCCGCCGGATCGTCCGTGGTGCCAACCGCGTAAACCCTGAACTTCTCAAAAATGCCCCTAACGGACAAATCCGGTTTTTGAAGCAGGGCGTTCGCTTTTTCCCAAATCTCCGGGGCGCTTTTTTCGGTAAGCGGCTCATAGATACCGAAATAGCGCCGCAATTCCAGGTGCGTCCAGTGGTACAGGGGATTCCCGATCAGGTTTTCCACGGTACGCGCCCAGGCCAGGAATTTTTCGTAAGGTGAAGCGTCGCCTGTGATGTAGTTTTCGTCGTAACCCAGGGCGCGCATCATGCGCCATTTGTAATGATCCCCTCCTAGCCAGATTTCGGCGAGGTCGGCGAACTGTTTGTTGCAGGCGATCTGCGCAGGCGAAAGGTGGCAGTGGTAATCGAAAATTGGCTCGTCCTTTGCCGCGCTGAACAAGGCGCGGGCCGTTTCGGTTTCCAGTAAAAAATTCTCGTCCATAAAATTTCTTGCCATGTTAAACTCCCATAGCACCTAACAATTCAAGGTGTTTGCCAATATGCTTCGCCAGTGCGTTTCGGTATTCATCTTCATGATCCCGCCAAAGCTTATAAAGGCGATCCCTAAAAGTAAAGGAACCGTCGCTTTTCCTCCGGCTTAGTATAAGCCCGTAAGTTATATGGATAAGCTGCCGGCTGTCGTTATTTTCAAAAAGTTTGGTTAGGTCTTTATCTTTAATGGTTGAAACATCAGGAATTTTTGATAAGTCCGTTGTCACATGGTAGTATTTTTTTGCCTCATCGAAAGCCTCCAACGCGTAGGCGTGAACCTCGCGGTACAGCGAAGGATCCGCCAGCGCGACAACCCGCATCGCTTCCAGCCAGTTGGTTCCGGCTGTTTTTACATGGAAAGCCCCGCGTGTCTCGCGACCTATAATCGGAAACACGCTGAATTTGTCCGAGCCTGAGTGGATGCTAAGCTTGTACCCCAAATGCCGGGCAATTGCCGCGTGGACTTTTATTTCCTTTTCAAACTGGGCAATGTCGCCCTTGTAATCGATGCCCTTTTGGAATTCGCCGCAGAACCGGGGCGCTATCGTAGCGAAAGAAACCCCGGCGTCCAAAAGCTCACAGGCGACAAAGAAATGCTGAAGCGGCGTTGTAACAGAAGCAGTCTCATCAATTGAAATTTCAAAGTCCGCGTCATATCTGCCTGAAGCGAAAAACTGTTTATAAATTTTTGCCGCGAACGCAATCGCGTCGGCGTAAATGGCGACGCATTGCCGCAAATCCCCTTCGTTAAATGCAAGGGTTATTCCCTCTTCAATATCAAATTTTTTATTGAGGTATTTGTCCCCGTATTGTTTTGAAAGCGACGGCGCGTTATCAGGCGTTACGTCGTTTTTAATGTGTTCAGAGCAGTCCAGCGTGATCATGGTGAAGCCAAGGGAAAGTGCGTACTCCACGTCCCTCGGCGTTTTCAGGTGATCCCCGTCCGCGCCGAATCCCTTTTTGTAGCCTTCCTGAAACACCGCGAATGTGGCGGCGTCCAGCACATCTTCGTAGGTACGTCCGGTAAGGTTTAGCTCGCGGATGGACTGCTGAGCAAAAACCGGGAACACGTCCGTTTTTTCAAAAAAAGCGATATGTCCCGGCGTGGCAATGCCCAGGCGATCCCCCAGCCCAAAACTACGTGGTTTCGAAAGGCCGCGTACGGGCGCGGTAAAGGGAAAGAGTCGGCGCAAAGTTTCCGCGTTTTCGTGGGTCAGGGGACAGCGGTATTTCCCGTCGCCTGTCTCGACTCCCTTAAAACCAAGCTCAGAGACAGATTTACTGCCAGCTTCCGCAGCAATAATAATCGCCGTTTCATCCCCGTCTTTCGCCATGAAAACAACGGATTGTTCAACTTTGTTTATTGATTTTTCATAAGCATCAAAACCCAGATATTGCATGATTCTCCCTTCTTTATAGAATCTTCCCGTATAATCCTCATTCATGATGATGCAACCTACAACAGCATAAACTTTAAAAAGAAAAACTTCAAATAGCAATTCTTAATTATTTTTACTTCATTAATTATATCTGTCATATCTTGCTCTGAATTTCGAAGCGCATTGCAGACTGAGGCCATATATGTTATGATGGACTTGGTATTTGAATGGGACCCGCAAAAAGAGCGGGAAAACATCGAAGAGCATGGCGTCTATTTTGATACGGCTGTACAGGCATTTTTTGACTATAACCGTAAGGAGCGCCATGACGACGATTCAAGCGATGATGAAGATCGCTGGCAAACTATGGGTTTTGTTGACGATGTGCTTTTTGTGGTTTATACGGAGCGCGGTGACGTTACGCGTATAATATCGGCCCGCGTCGCGGAGCCTTTTGAGCGGAGGATATATTATGGCGATGGTGAGATACGTGGCTGGCAGAGAGTTAACCCCTGAAAGAAGGGCGGCAATGAAAGCGGAAATAGAGGCGGCAGCAAAGCGGCCTTATACTTATGACCCTGATTGCCCCTTGCTTTCGTTAGAGCCAAGAAAGCTCTCCGATTATTCACCTGAAAAGATAGAGCGGTTAAAGGCGGCCCAAAAAAGACACGCCGCTTTTGATCCGGGATGCGAAAAACTAACCCTGGAAGAATTTATAAACTGGCATCCGGTCGGCGGTATATCATGGGAAGAACGCGCCCGGCGCATGAAGGCAGAAGGCATAATAGACCCGGAAAGCGAACCTGTTACTGCGGCTTCGGAAGCCTCGGAAACTTAACCGGAAATAGGGGAGAGCTATTTTTAATCGAAAATAAAGAGCTTTTTTATATTATTCTTACCTCTAATTCCTTCCCTACCGCTTTTACAATTTTATTCAAAAATTCAAGTGATGGATTATAGTTTCCACTTTCAAATCTTGAAATATTGGACTGCTTGGTTCCTACTAATTCCGCAAGATCTTTTTGGGTTAAGTTCTTTTCCTTTCGGGCCATAATTATTTCCTCAATAATTTTGTATTCAGCCTCATTCATCCTAAGTTCTTTTTGTACTTCTTCGTTTCTTAAAATAATGTCTTTTGCTTTATTCCAATTCATTTTTTTCCCTCCGTATATATTCCTTCATTCTTTCCAATGCTGTATCCAATTCTTTTTTGGGTGTTTTTTGTTTCTTTTTTACTATTCCGTGCAGTAAAACCACCTTATTATTCTTAGGCAAAAAGTAAAATATTCGAAAGATATTTGAAGACAACTCAACCCTCAATTCCCATAAACCTACATACATCTTGCCTTTTACCGTATCTACATGGGGATAATGTAATTCGTTCCCAAATTTTTCCAATAAATCGATTTCTCTATATATTTTTGCCTGTTGTTTTGGATTTAAGCCTAATATAAATTCCAAGACAGGAGTTTTACCATCTGTTTTTTCATAAAGCTCCACTATATATTCCATATAGAGAATATATCATATCCGATATATTATGTCAATGGATTTTTACAAAATTTTTGCCCCCAGAAAACAACAGAGCCTTTCCCGTAACCGGAAAAGGCTCTTTGCACCATTGTGCGGTTTTTTGCGCCGGAACTCCGGCAACAAAATTTTCTGTCGTCTTACCGTATAAGCCTGTTGATGAGATCCATTACCTGCTGGCCGCCCGCTGCGGAAGTGATGCGTCCGTACGCTACGTTCTGGGCAATGAGGAATAAACCACTGTTCCACTCTGTGTCGCTGGGCATATTGGGGTTACGATCAGAAGCGTGTTTCCCCGCTACGTCAAGATAGGCAACTTGCTTTTTGACATTATCGTCTGCTTTAGCGTTTATCGCAGCCCTGCCTGTCGTTGTTACAGGTATGCCGTACTGGGTCATCAAAAGTTCCCATACACGCGGATCGTTTGTATAGTAGTTAAGGAATTTAACCGCAGCATCAGGATTCTTTGTTTTCTTGTTAATGCCCATCATCTGGCTCATCTGACCCCACAGTCCGTTGCTGACAGCGGCGTTCGGCAATTCAATAAGCTGAAGATCGTCTTTTGTGGCGCTCTGGTAGTTCGTAATGTTGTTGGACCATACCTGGACTGCAGCGGTTTTTCCGGCAATAAGAGAGGAAGTAGACTCATTGGATTCAGCGTAATCAGCAGAAACACTAGCAGGGGGAACCCATCCATTGGTGCGCCACTTGGCCCACATGTCAAAGTAGGTCTGAGCTGCTGCTGCGGTCATTTTGGTTACCTTCCCGTCCCATATGGAAGTGCCGTTCTGCCCTGTCCAGTAGCCAAAGAAGACTGATCCTGAATTGGTAGCGCTGTTATCGGTCATGGCATACACGCCTGAGGGAAGCTTAGCCTTAACTTGGTCCATCCAGGTCTCGAATTCAGCCCAGGTCATGGAAACTTTGGGCAAAGGAGCGCCTACTCTTTCAAGCAGGGATTTGTTGTAGAGAATGGCGGGCATATTCATGGCCACGGGAATGGCATAGAGTTTGCCGTCCCTGGTTCCCGCCTTGATCGCCGCTGTATCAACGTTAGAAATGTTCAACGCGCCGCTCTTTGTATAAGGGGTCAGATCAAGAAGAAAATCCGCTAGGTCCGGAGCGCTTACCATGTCATCCTTAATACCTAAATTTGTAAAATCACCTCCCAGTTGGACAATGTCTACAGCGTTACCGCCCGCAAGCTGTGTTTGGAATTTTTGAAAGTGCTCGTTTGTTCCCGGCGCAGGCTCTCCCGCGACAATATTCCCGGTCTCTCCCGTGTAAATGTCGATAGCCTGCTGAACAAGCCTAAGGCGGGCCTCACCGCCCCAATACGACCAGCGGATTGTATTGCCGCTAGTCGGCCCTGTCTCCTTGCTGCCGCCGGCAAAAACTACAGTACTTGTTAAAATAAGCACTGCCAAAAGTAACATAACCTTTTTCATGTGAACCTCCAGATAATATAATCAGGGTAAACTACCCTTTAATGCCAGTAGTGGTAATACCCTGAACAAAGTACTTTTGCAGGGAGAAGAACAGGACAAAACAGGGAACCAGGGACAGTACCGACATGGCAAACATTGGTCCCCATGAAGAAACGCCCGAGGAATCCAGGAAGAGCCTTAAACCCAGCGGTACCGTAAATTTTTCCGGGGAATTAAGGTAAATCATGTGGCCAAGAAAATCGTCCCAGCTCCACAGAAAGGTAAAAAGCACGGTGGTAATAATTGGCGGCACGCTCAACGGCATGATGATACTTGTAAATATCCTGAATTTACCACAGCCGTCAATTATTGCCGATTCGTCCATGTCTTTGGGAAGGCTGCGTATGAACTGCACCATTAAAAATATAAAATAACCGTCCCCGCCGAAAAACTTGGGTATGATGAAGGGCTTAAAAGTATTAACCCAGCCCAAAACACGGAAAATGACATACCGCGGGATCATGGTAACGTGTCCGGGTAGCATAAAGGTGATCAATAAAATGGCAAACCAGAATTTTTTACCTTTAAATTCCAGCCGCGCGAAAGCATAGGCCGAAATGGAACAAAGAAGCGCGTTAGCGATTACACATCCAATGCTGATAATAAAAGAATTAAGATAAAAAGTCTTAAAAGAAACAATGCCTATGCCTTCCCATCCGTGTGGATAATTATCAAAGATCCAGGGTTTTGGCCAAAGGCCGGGATCGCTGAATATCTGCGTTCCTTGTTTAAAAGAAGCAAAAAAAAGCCAGAGAACCGGGTATATCATTCCCAAACCCAGGACAATAATAACGAGGTGCGAAAGCCCAAGCTTGACAATATCGGCCGCGGATTTTGCTTTCATTCTCCGCTCCCGTAACTCACCAAAGAACCGGAAACTTTAAAGACCAAAAAAGTCATGGTCGCGATAATGACAAGGAGTACCCAGGCCATAGCCGAGGCATACCCCATAGCCCCAAAAGCAAACGCCCGCAAGTAAAGGTAGAGGCTGTAGAACATGGTAGAATCAACAGGCCCGCCTGTGCCGCCTGAGATTACATAGGCCTGCGTAAAAGACTGGAACGCGCCTATCATCTGCATTACCAGGTTGAAGAAAATAATGGGCGAAAGGCATGGCAGGGTAATGGAAAAGAACTGCCTGACTTTTCCAGCCCCGTCAACGCTTGCCGCTTCGTAGTATTCGCCAGGTATCTGTTTTAGCCCCGCCAAAAAAATAATCATTGGCGAGCCAAACTGCCACACCGTCAGAAGTATCAGCGTATAGATGGAAAACTCAGGTGTGGAAAGCCATGAAGGGGGGTTTAATCTGCCGCCTGAAACCTGCCTGATTATAATATTAATAATACCGTCCCCCGCGAAAAGGCGGCGCCAAAGCACGGAAATGGCGACAGAGCCTCCCAACAGGGTCGGTATATAATAAATTGTGCGATAAAAAGGAATGCCTTTGATTTTCTGGTTCATCAGCATGGCTACGGCCAGGGCAAAAACCAGCTTGCTGGGTACGGAGACTAAAACAAAATGCAGGGTAACAAAAAGGGAATTCATAAACCTTTCGTCCCTGGGGAAGTCGGCGTTTCCGATGAACATGACAAAGTAATTGCGCAGCCCTATCCATTTGGGCGCCTGGATTATGTTGTACTGGGTAAAGGACAGATAGATAGAATAAAGCATGGGGTAAAAAGTCCAGGCAAAAAAACCTATAATCCAGGGAGCAAGAAAGGCATAAGATGAAAGATTGTCTTTCAGAATTCTATTGAAAGACTTTTTATGTATAATGGGCCGTACTACTGAATTGCTTTCCATATTTTTTCCCTGGAAACCCCTAAGAATAAAAAGATAATAGTACAGTGTAACGCTGATTCGGCTTATCGTCAATGTAAAAGATTTGTTTCTACATATAGAGTCAAAAACGCTAAAATACCTTGTTTATTTTTTCCATAGGATTTAACCTGATGTTTATGAAGAGGGAAAAAATAAAAGTATGTTACATCGGCGGCGGTTCAAGGAATTGGGCATGGGTTTTTATGCAGGATCTCGCCTTTGAAAAAAGCCTTTCCGGAAATATAGAGTTATTTGACATTAAATATGAAGACGCTCAAACCAATGAAATAATCGGCAACAAACTCATGGAGAAGCACAACCGGGGCGGGTGGAAATTCCACGCAAACCCCTCGCTGGCGGAAGCGTTAGGCGAAAGCGACATTGTCATTATTTCGATACTGCCCGGCGATTTTGAGGAAATGGCCGTCGATGTCCACGCTCCGGAAAAATGCGGCATCTACCAATCGGTAGGGGATACGGCGGGAGCCGGCGGGATTATGCGCGCCCTGCGTACTATACCCCAGTTCAGGGAAATCGCTCAGGCGATACGAAAAAACGCCCCCGCCGCCTGGGTAATCAATTACACAAATCCCATGGCAATTTGCACCCGCGCATTGTACAGGGAGTTTCCGAAAATAAAAGCTTTCGGCTGCTGTCACGAGGTGTTTCACACACAGAAACTCCTTGCCACCGTTCTGGAAGAAGCAGGTTACGCCCCGCCTGGCAGCATCAAGCGGGAAGAAATTAAAGTAAATGTTTTGGGCATCAATCACTTTACATGGATCGACAAAGCGTACTGGAAAGACACCGACATATTTCCCCTTTATAAAAAATTCGCGGAAGAATACGCGGATACAGGTTTTAGCAAAGCAAAAATTTCCAATGCTGACGATCCTGAGCGGCAAAAATTCTTTGGCTCAACCGACCGCGTAAAAATGGATCTCTTCCGCCGTTATGGGCTGATTGCCGCGGCAGGCGACAGGCACCTCGCGGAATTCTGCCCTCATTCGTGGTACCTGGCCTCGCCTGAAATTGCTGAAAGCTGGGGCTTTGCCCTTACTCCGGTCTCATGGCGGATCAAAGATCGTGAAAGGTTGAAGCTAAAGGCGAAAGCGTACCGCGACGGAACAGAGGAACTGGTTCCCGTTGAATCCGGCGAGGAAGGCATAAAAATAATCAAGGCGTTGACGGGGCATGGGGACCTTACTACAAACGTCAATTTGCCAAATAACGGACAGATGCCGGATCTTCCGAAAGGCGCTGTGGTTGAAACAAATGCCGTCTTTTCGAATGACGGTATTGAACCTGTTGCAACCGGCGGGCTTCCGGTCGATTTAAGGGATTTGGTTACGCATCATTCGCTGACTCAGGAAGGAATCGTAGAGGCGGCGTTTGAAGGCGACATGGAAAAAGCGTTCCGCGTTTTTTCGCACGATCTCGCGGTACAGAGATTGCCGCTTTCTGACGCACGCGCTCTTTTTAACGAAATGTGCCTCGCAACCGGTGTAGCAAGCAAATAACGGAGATAAAAATGATAAACCGCCAGACAGTAATAGCAGGGCATAACCCTCATTACGGGACCTTAAAAAAAGCCGCGCCGCTTTCCGTAGGGAACGGTAAATTCTGCTTTACCGCCGATTTTACCGGCCTTCAAACTTTTTTTGACGATTACTCTGCGGCGCAGGACGCGTTCCCGCTTTGCACAATGGCTGAATGGGGCTGGCACTCGTACCCGCACACCGAAGACGAATCGCAATTGCGGCTAACGCCATATGACACTTTTGGCAGAGCGGTTTATTACGCCACAGACGACAAAGGGCAGGAAGAACTTTTTAAGCGGATTAGGGTGAGCGCGCATAAATTTCATTTGGGGCTGATTGGTTTTGAATTACATGATAAAAAACTAACGCCGGAAAATTGCGTGCCTGTCGACCAGACGCTTTCTTTATGGGAAGGAATTTTATCTTCCGAATTTGAAATTGATGGCAATACCGTTAAAACTGAAACTTTTGCCCATCCGGAGCACCACGATACGCTGTATGTCCGCGTACAGTCGCCGTTACTAAAAGAAAAAGCCTTGCGCGTAACGGTAAAATTTCCCTATGGCAGCCATAAAAAAACCGGAGCGGACTTCTCCGTCCCGCATTTGCATGAAACCAAAGTTTGTGTGAGCAATGATGGCTTTATTTACATAGAGAGAAAACTTGACGACACAATTTATACAGTTGCTGTCGGCGGAAACGGATTTACCATCCTGCTTAATGAAAAGCAGCATATACTCCAGTTAATTCCGCATGATGAATGTATCGATTTCAGTGTCAGATTTGAACCTGTTAGCGTCCCTTCTTTTTCAAACGCCGGAATTGAATTGGATAAACTGCAAAATGAAAATGTCGATTCATTTGACGAGGCAAAATCAAAATGCCTTTCGTTCTGGGAACGTTATTGGACATCCGGAGGTTTCATCGACTTTACAGGTTCAACCGATTCCCGCGCCGTTGAGCTGGAACGGCGGATAATACTTTCACAGTACCTGACGGCGATTCAGAGCAGGGGAAAACTCCCCCCGGCGGAGACCGGCCTGAGTTGCAATAGCTGGTACGGCAAGTTCCACCTTGAGATGCACTTCTGGCACCACGCGCATTTGCCGCTCTGGGGCAGGACGGAAGAGCTATTAAAGCCTCTTGAGTATTATAAAAAAATTCTCGCTGCAGCCAAAATTATAGCTTCTTCGCAGGGGTACTCAGGCGCGCGCTGGCCGAAAATGTGCGACCCATCGGGATGTAATACGCCTTCGTCAGTCGCCGTTCTGCTGATCTGGCAGCAGCCGCACCCGATAATGCTCGCAGAATTGTGCTGGCGCGCAAAAAAAAGCGATGGTTTTCTGCGCGAGTACCGCGACGTTGTAGTTGAAACCGCCGAGTTCATGAAAAGCTTTGTTCATTCTGAAAATCATTCCGGCGAATCACGTTATGTACTGGGGCCGCCGTACATCCCGGCACAGGAACGCCACGATCCAAAAACGGTTTTAAACGCCGCGTTTGAGCTGGAATATTTCCGCTGGGGTTTTCGTGCGGCGGATGAATGGCTGCAAAGGCTTGGGGAGCAAAAGCGCTACGGGGAAATCTCCGAAAAGCTAAGCCTTCCGGCTGTTAAAGACGGAGTCTACCTCGCGCATGAGAATTGCCCGGACACTTTCAGCAAGCTCCCCTTTTACACCGACCACCCCTCAATGCTCGCGATGTACGGCGTCTTAGACAGCGATAAAACTGACAACAGCGTTATGTCCGCTACGCTGGATAAAGTGCTTTCCGTGTGGGACAAGAAAACTTTCTACGGCTGGGATTTCCCGATGATGGCGATGACCGCCTGCCGCCTTGGCAGATACAAAGACGCTGTCGATCTGCTTTTAATGGAAAGCCCAAAAAACACCTGGCTTGAAAACGGGCATAACAAAATGACAGGCGACGACGCCCTCCCCCTGTACCTTCCCGGCAACGGCGGCCTTCTTCTTGCCGCCGCGATGCTCGCCGCAGGCTACGGCGATAAAAAGGGTTCGTCCTTCCCCGAAGGCTTCGTCGTCAAAACAGAAGGGATACATCCTTATATTTAGATTTCGTTTACAATCTTTCCAATTATTCTCGCAAAGGCGCAAGAGTAAAAACCTCAGGAAAGAGGTTCTCGCAAAGGCGCGGAGGCGCAAAGGACGCAAAGTTGTTGTTAGTAATATTTTCGTATTTTCTTCAAGATTCTTATTTTTAAAAGGATATATCTTGAATAACGAAAATCTATCGAACATACGCTTTGCGTCCTTGGCGTTCTTTGCGCCTTGGCGAGAGATAAATTCAATAATGTTTTAGTTTTCCTAAAGCCCTAATCCTTTATAACTCGCTTTTCACGCCACTTGCCGCTGCGCCAGCGCAAGGTAAACGCCGTACCTCGGGCTACAAAATCCGCTCCCATCGCAAGCCATACTCCAAGCGGTCCCATGCCGAAAGTGAATGTAAAGAGGTACGCCATGCTGACGCGTACCGCCCACATGGAAACCGTGGACGCCATCATTACAAAGCGGGCGTCTCCCGCCGCCCTCAGCGCGTTCGGCAGGGCAAAACTTACGGACCAGCCCAGGGCCATGGAAATGCAGTGGATCTTCAAAAATACTTTCGCGAGATTGTGAGACTCGGGGCTCAGAGAAAACAGGCTGACAAGCGGTTCCATGAAAATGTAGATAATGAAGCTAATGACAAACAAGGTGATATAAGCCAGCCTCATGATTTTGAAAGTCTGTTTTTTGGCTTCCGTATAATCCCCCGCGCCGACGCACTGCCCGACTATTGTGAGCAGAGCTATGCCGTAAGCGGTTCCGGGCATGAACGAAAATGAATTAACCACGCTCGCGATGGCGTTAGCCGCAATCGCTCCGGTGCCGAAAACGGGAAAAATACGCTGGGTAAGAAGCCTGCCGACCTGGAACATGGAGCTTTCTATTCCTGAAGGAAGGCCGACCCTCAGAATATTCCGGGCCATGGATTTTATTAAGTGAACATCCTTAAGCCCCACAAGCGATATGGGGCTGTCCTTATCGCGATAAAGCATTCCGCCAGTGATCGCCGCCGCTGCAATTCTGCAAACCAGCGTAGACAGGGCTGCCCCCGCCACCCCGATCTTAAGCCCATAGATCAAAAACGCGTTGCCTCCGATGTTCAGTATGTTTACAAGGATGGCAATACGCATGGGAACCTTTGAGTTTCCGATAGCCCGGAACAGCGCGGCGTTCGCGTTGTAAACAGCCAAAGCCGGATAGGAAATCGCCGTGATCAGGAAGTAGACGGAAGCGGCGTTCATCACGTCGTCTTCAATTTTGCCGTAGATCAGAGCGATAATCGGGCGGCGCAATACAACGCTTACAACTGTCGTAATCAGCGAAATCAGGGTTACAATGTACACCAGCTGTTTTGAAGCGATCCTTGAATCCCTCAAGTCACGCCTGCCTATGTACTGGCTTACGACAACCGCGCCGCCGGTGCACATGGCGGAAAAAGCGATAATTAATAGGTTGTTGATGTTGTCGATAATATTAACCGCGGATACTGCGTGTTCGCCTACGGAACTTACCATGATAGTATCCACAGCGCCCATCGTAACGGCGAGCATCTGCTCGATTATGAGGGGCCATAAAAGCGAGAACAGTGCCCGGTTATTCCAAATTTTTCCAATTTGCAGGGGATTCGCCGCCGCCGGGGTATCAGGCATCATTTTTTAATTTCACTCAAGAAGCGCCACGTCCTAAAATCGTCGTTAAGAAAGATTAATACGTTTGGAATATTTAATATAGTACCTCGCCTTCCATTATATATTTTTCTTGCAAAAACCAGAATTAGGGGCGATTATTATTGGAGTGCCTAATAATATTTAAGGAGGCTTTAATGAAAAAGCTTGTTTTTTTGCTCTCTGTTCTGGTTTTAGCGGCAGGAATGGTTATGGCCCAGAACACGGTTACGGCCTATACCACCCTGGAAGAAGTCCTGGCAAAGGCTCTTTTTGAAATGTATGAAAAAGAGACCGGTACAAAGGTGAATTTTGTCCGGCTGTCCGGAGGCGAGGCGGTTGCCCGTATAGAAGCGGAAAAGGCGAATCCCCAGGCATCCATATGGGTAGGCGGGGTTGGCCTTGACCATATCACCGCCAAGTCCAAGGGCTTGACTACCCCTTATAACTCCCGGGAAGCGGTTAATACCCCCGCGCAGTTCCGGGATCCGCAGAATTACTGGATCGGCCTCTATGTAGGCCCCCTTGTGGTCTCGACAAATCTTGACAGGGCGAGGGCTCTGGGGCTTACCCCGCCAAAAAGCTGGGCGGATCTCCTAAAACCCGAATACAAGGGCTATGTCCGTATGGCCAATCCCAATACTTCGGGTACCGCTTACAATGTTGTTACCACCATCAGGTACCTGAACAACAAGGATGAAAACAGGACCTTTGATTTCCTTAGAAGGCTGGATGCCAACATCGATCAGTATACCCGTTCCGGATCGGCGCCGGGGCAGAGCCTTGCTATCGGCGAAATTCCCGTTGCCATAGGCTACGCACACGATCACGTAAGGCTTAAGGCCAACGGGGCAAACATTGAAATCAACGCGTTCGCGGAAGGGGCCGGTTATGAACTGGCGTCAATGTCGCTTATCAACGGAGGCAAAGAACCGGTACAGGCCCGGCAGCTTTACGACTGGATACTGTCCTCTCCCAATGCCCAAAGGCTGTTTGTCAACGACTGGTACCTTGTGCTTGTCAGGAACGGCGCAGCAAGGCATCCTCTGGCCCTTACGCTGGATCAAATCAAGACAGTGGATCAGGACATGGCCTGGGACGGAGACGCGGCTAACAGGAAACGGCTTCTTGATCGTTGGACCGCCGAAATTGAATCCAAGCGCTGAGATTAAGCTTAATAGCAGACAGCTATGATGATTAATAGGAAGGGGCTTACCAGGCTGATTGCCGCTTCGTTAATTTTTGCGGTTTTTGATATATGGATATATACGTCCCTTCTGGGTTCTTACCGCAAATACGCGGCAACGAACAGCGCAAAAGAGGTAGACCTCTTCGCCAAAACAGTCCCGGCGAACCTTGACGACATTGACAACTGGCTGGCCGGCCTCCCCGAAATAATTGAGGGGGGCCGGGCTTTGTTTTTGGGGATAGATGAAAATTTTGACTTTTTCCCTGTTTCCGGGGACGCGGTAGCGCGGGCCATCTGGGAAAGCAACAAAGATTCCGGAGATTTTAAAGAAGGCATGACGAGCGTTTACTACCTCCTGCCCTTTACGATCTCCCGTAGTTTCAAGGCGGTAGAACTCCGAGCCCTTTCGGGAATAAATCCCGACGGAGTAAATCCCGGCAGCATTGTGTCTTCCATGAAAGTACACCTCCTGCCTGTCCCCGACGAGTCCGGCTACGATATTAAAGGCGCTGTGCTTGTCGCTGCGCCAGAAGAAAGCGCCCTGGGTTTCGAGCAACTGTTAAGAAATTTGTCTATCCTGGCCTGGGTTATTTTTACCGTTCTTTTCGCCGTAGCCGTGCTTGCCAGGGATCCCATCACAGGCTACTCGGCTGTTTTCCTCTTCGCGTTCGCGATTGCCTTTGTGGCTTATCCCCTTTTCGAGTCCTTCAGGCTTACCTTTTCGCAGGAAGGGAATTTTACCTTCAACGTGTGGAAGGAAGCTTTTAGCCCCAGGAACCTTCAGGCCCTTTGGGGTTCAACCAGGCTGGGGATTATAACCGCCTCAGTTTCCACAATAATTGGTTTTATCTTCGCCTTTCTTGTTGAGCGGACAGGGGTGAAGCATAAGAAACTAATCGGAACCATGGCAACCATGCCTGTCATTTCGCCGCCCTTCTCCCTTACCCTTTCGGTGATTTTGCTTTTTGGCAATAACGGCCTTATAACAAACCAGCTCCTGGGCCTGAAAAACTTCTCGATCTATGGCCTTAAGGGCCTTGTAATGGTTCAGACTGTTGGGATGTTCCCCATCGCTTTCATGACCATTTCTTCAATCCTGAAATCAATTGATTCCACCATGGAAGACGCCGCAATGGATCTTCGTGCGACGAGGCTTACTACTTTCCTCACTGTAACCCTGCCCCTCTCGCTTCCTGGCCTCCTTTCAGCCTGGCTTCTGGTTTTTACCACCTCCCTTGCGGACTTCGCCAATCCCCTGCTTTTGGCGGGCTCTTACCGCGTGCTTTCGGTAGAAGCGTACATTATCGTTACAGGCAGAAATAACCTGGGAGGCGGCGCGGCCCTGAGCCTGCTCCTTCTTTTGCCCACGCTCACGGCTTTCTTCGCGCAGCGTTACTGGGTAAACAAAAAGAGCGTGGTAACAATTACTGGCAAGCCGTCAACACGCCTGACGGAGCTGGCATCAAAACCGGTACGCATTGCCCTTTTGGCGTTTGTGATTATCTGCATCGTTTTCATCCTGTCACTTTACGGAACTATTATCGCGGGCTGCTTTGTAAAAGCCTGGGGCATTGATTACACTTTCACCCTCTCAAATTTCAGCGAGGCCCTTGCGCGTGGGTGGCAGTCCATCTCCAACACCGTTACCCTGGCCGCGGCGGCGACTCCCATTGCCGGCATAATCGCCATGGCGGCGGCGCTAATCATAGTGCGCCAGAAATTCGCGGGCAAGCGGATTCTGGAAGTCCTGCTTATGACGCCTTTCGCAATCCCCGGAACCCTTTTGGGTATCTCCTACATACTCGCGTTTAACAAGCCGCCTCTGCTTTTGGTAGGAACTGCGGCGATCATCGTCGTTAATTACGTTGTCCGCGAACTGCCAGTTGGTATTGAAACCGGCGCCGCCAATCTGCGGCAGATCGATAAATCCATTGAAGAAGCCGCCCAGGATTTGGGGGCGGATATGTCAAAGGTCTTTACTTCCGTAGTGCTTCCTCTTGTAAGGCCCAGTTTCCTGACCAGCATGTCCTACACCTTTGTCCGCTCAATGACCGCGGTAAGCGCGGTGATCTTCCTGATCTCCGCCCGCTGGTATCACCTTACCGTGCAGATATATAACTTTTCGGAAAATTTGCGCTTCGGCATGGCAAGCGTCCTTTCAACCGTGCTGATCGTCATCGTCCTGGCAGTCTTCGGCCTGATGCAGGTCCTTGTCCGCGACCGTGGCATAAACGCCAGGCAAATATCGCAATAAGTGAGTAACCATGGAAAAGAAAAAGAGCGTTTCCGTCAGCCTTGAAGGGGTAACCAAGGTTTTCAAAAACACAAAGGGAAAGTCCGACGTTATCGCGGTTCACGAATCCAGCTTCACGGTGGAAGCCGGGGAACTTGTAACGCTGCTGGGCCCATCGGGCTGCGGAAAAACTACCACCCTAAGAATGATCGGCGGCCTTGAGCTTCCAACAACGGGAAAAATCCGCATAGGCTCCGAAGACGTTACTATGCTTCCGCCTAACGCCAGGGACACCGCCACGGTCTTCCAGAGTTACGGCCTCTTTCCGCATTTAACGGTCAGCGAGAATGTCGCCTACGGCCTAAAGCTCAAGAAAATGCCAAATGCGGACATCGACAAAAAGGTAAAGGAATTTCTTGAGATGGTGGGCCTTGGGGATCTCCACGACAGGCCGCCAGGACAGCTCTCAGGCGGGCAGCAGCAACGTGTCGCCCTTGCGCGGAGCCTCATAGTGGAGCCTTCGGTTCTTCTTTTGGACGAGCCCCTCTCCAACCTGGACGCGCTGTTGCGTGAGCAGATGAGGGTGGAGATCCGACGGATTCAAAAAAGCCTTGGAACAACCGCGGTTTATGTTACCCACGACCGCGTGGAAGCAATGACGCTTTCAGACCGCGTGATCGTTATGCGCGACGGGAGGATACAGCAGATTGGCACTCCCCAGCAGATTTACGAAGACCCCGACAGCAAGTTTATCGCGGGCTTTGTTGGGAAGGCGGCTTTCTTCCCGGCGGAGCTGATTGAAAAACGCGCTGTTTCGGGCGTCAATTGTTGGGCTTGCAAATTGAAAAACAAAACCTTCGAGTTATACCGCTTCGCAAGCGACGTGGAATTGGGAAAGGAAGCGGTAATAATGGCCAGGCCCGAATCCCTCAGACTGGCGGAAAGCGGAGTGGGCGCGGTGGAAGGCGTTGTCAAAATGAACGTCTACCTGGGCCACAGCATAGAGAGTTTTGTGGAAACATCCGACGGCGAAGTCCTGATTCAAATCGACGATCCGGCTTCAAAGAAAATTTACAGCGAGGGCGCGAAGGTTTCCATTGAGTTTAACAATGAGCGGATAAGGTTGCTTAGGAACGAGTGAGCGTAGAGAAATATCAAGCAGAGCTCAATCGTCTTTCTGGTTTTTAGATAAAATTTTAATGAGTTCGTCCAAATCTTTCGGCGGGATCGGATCATCCTGAATAACAATTGTCCTGATTTTTCCGGTATCTTCATCAATGATATACATTCTGCCGTTAATTGTGTAAACCTTCTTTCCCATAAATCCAAATTTAGCACAGGAAAAGCATAATTGCAAGAAAAAGGCGTCCTACAGATTCCTGGGCAGACCTATCTTGACAATCAGGCGAGTTTATCGTATAGATATTCACGTTACTATTGAACAAGGGCGTTCATCAGATGGCAAAGTGTAAGATTCGCTTTTGCGCCCGTGATGAGCGCCTTTTTTGTTTGGAGGTTTACCGTATGCAGTATGAAGGGCAAGCGCGGATACCATCCGGCTGCGCCATATCGGGTATCATCGACAAAACCGGCCGACGTATGAGCGGCGAGGTAATGATAAAGTCCATATCCGTTATGCACGACCGCTCAAACGGCCTTGGCGGCGGTTTTGCCGGTTATGGAATTTATCCGGAATACAAAGACTATTACGCTTTGCATTTGTTTTACGATTCCATATCCGCAAAGAAAGAGTGCGAAGAATTCCTGGACCGGCATTTTGACATCATCAACCTTTCCAAAATTCCTACGCGAAAGATAAAAGAAATTACCGACGAACCGTTGATCTGGCGTTACTTTGTCACGCCGCTGCCCACAAAGCTCGCAAGCAGCCAGCTCGACGAGCGGGAATTCACGGCGAGGTGCGTGTTCCGCATCAATACAAAGATTGACGGCGCTCATGTGTTTTCCAGCGGGAAGAACATGGGCGTGTTCAAGGCTGTCGGCTTCCCCGAGGATGTCGGGCGTTTTTACAAGCTCGAAGAATACGAGGGCTGGTGCTTTACCGCCCACGGGCGTTACCCGACAAATACGCCTGGCTGGTGGGGCGGCGCCCATCCGTTCGCGCTTCTTGATTATACTGTGGTACACAACGGCGAAATATCCTCTTACGACACCAACCGGCGCTCAATCGAAATGTACGGCTATAAATGCACGCTCCAGACAGATACCGAAGTTATCACCTACATAATTGATTATCTGCACAGAAAAAACCAGCTTTCCTTCAAAGAAATCGCTTCGGTTATCGCGGCTCCGTTCTGGTCAACTATCGGGCGCATGAAACCGGACGATCTGGAAACCCATGAATATCTGCGTATCATGTTCAGCAGCCAACTGATAACCGGGCCGTTTTCAATTCTTGTAGGCTTTGACGGCGGACTAATGGCTTTAAATGACAGGCTTAAGCTGCGGAGCATGGTGGTCGGCGAAAAGGACGAGCTGGTTTACATCGCAAGCGAAGAAGCGGCTATCCGCGTAATAGAACCAAACCTTGATACAATCTGGGCGCCCAGGGGCGGCCAGCCTGTGATCATCTTTATGAACGGGCGTGTTCCGGATTCCGGACCGGCTTTATACAGGGGTGAAGAATGGCATTGAATTATATATACCCGGAATACGAAGTTATAAGGAATGGCGACAGATGTATAATCTGCCGCGCCTGTGAACGCCAGTGCGCCAACGAGGCGCACGAATACCTTGCTGAAATGGACAAGATGGTCACCAACGAAACAAAATGCGTAAACTGCCACCGCTGCGTTACGCTCTGCCCAACCCGCGCCCTGAAGGTTGTAAAAAGCGGCAATACATACAAGCATAATTCGAACTGGAACGCCAAGACCATTGATGAAATTTACAAACAGGCGGATTCAGGCGGCGTGCTTTTGTCAAGCATGGGCAATCCCGAGAATTATCCGGTTTACTTCGATAAAATAATTATTAACGCTTCGCAGGTTACAAACCCGTCCATAGACCCTTTGCGCGAGCCGATGGAGACAAAGATATATCTGGGCGCAAGGCCAAAAACAATAGAACGCGACAGTAACGGCCGGATTAGGAACAACCTGTCGCCGCAGCTCAAGCTTTCAATGCCGGTTATGTTTTCGGCGATGAGCTACGGCTCCATAAGCTACAACGCGCACGAAAGCCTGGCGCGCGCCGCGGAAGAACTCGGTATATTTTACAACACGGGCGAAGGCGGCCTGCATCAGGACTTTTACCGTTACGGCAAAAACACCGTCGTGCAGGTCGCGTCGGGGCGTTTCGGCGTCCATCCGGATTACCTGAACGCGGGCGCGGCTATTGAGATAAAAATTGGCCAGGGCGCAAAGCCTGGCATAGGCGGGCATTTGCCGGGCGTGAAAATCGTCGGCGATATTTCCCGCACAAGAATGATTCCGGAAGGCACCGACGCCATCTCTCCCGCGCCGCACCACGACATTTATTCGATAGAAGATTTGCGCCAGCTTGTTTATTCCCTAAAGGAAGCTACGAATTACCAAAAGCCGGTTATTGTCAAAATCGCCGCAGTCCACAACGTAACCGCGATTGCGAGCGGCATAGCGAGAAGCGGAGCGGACATGATAGCCATCGACGGCTTTCGCGGCGGAACGGGCGCGGCGCCGACGCGCATCCGCGATCATGTCGGTATCCCCATCGAGCTTGCGCTTGCCGGTGTGGACAAGCGCCTCAGGGACGAGGGTATCCGCGACAGTGTATCCCTTATCGTAGGCGGCAGCATCCGTTCCAGCGCCGACATTGTGAAAGCTGTGGCGCTGGGCGCGGACTGCGTGTACGTCGCCACGGCGGCGCTTATAGGGCTTGGCTGCCACCTTTGCAGGAGCTGCCACACCGGCAAATGCAACTGGGGCATCGCGACGCAGGTTCCCGAACTCACCAAGCGCCTGAACCCCGACATCGGGTACAAGAGACTCATAAATTTGATGTCCGCGTGGCAGCATGAAATCATGGAGATGATGGGCGGCATGGGCATCAATTCAATCGAGGGCCTGAAGGGTAACAGGCTCATGCTCCGGGGAGTAGGGCTTAACGAAAAAGAGCTTGAGATCCTTGGGATTAGGCACGCGGGGGAATGATGATGGAAGGAAACGTGAAAAAAATAATCAGCGGCAAAGTGCGGGAAGTATACGAAATTTCTAACGAAATTTCGGACGAAATTTCAGATGACAAATTAGTAATTGTTACAACGGACAGAATTTCCGCTTTTGACGTGATTTTGTCAAAGCCTGTCGCGAACAAGGGAAAGGTATTAAACGCCGTCTCCCTTTATTGGTTTAACTTCACCAAAGGCATTATTCCCAATCACATTATTTCAAGCGACCTTAAAGACATGCCGGAATTTTTTCAAAAGGACGAATTCGAGGGGCGCACGGTTTTGGTCAAAAAACTAGAAATGCTGCCGTTTGAATTTATCGTCAGGGGATATATGTTCGGCAATATGTGGGAAGCATATTCCAAAGGCGAAAAATTCTGCGGCCAAAAAATTGAGGGCGATTATAAGCTGGCTGAAAAACTGGCCGTCCCGCTTTTTACCCCTTCTACAAAAGCGCGTGTAGGACATGACGAGTATATCTCTGTTCAACACGTTAAGGACGTGATTGGCGCGGAGCTGGTCGGCAGGATAGAAAAAGTTTGCCTGAAGATTTACAACACCTGCTACAACTACGCATACAACAAGAATATAATTATCGCCGACACGAAATTTGAATTCGGCCTGGACGCGCATAAAAGCCTCTTTGTCGCGGACGAAATGCTTACGCCGGATTCAAGCAGGTTCTGGAGCCTTCCTGATTATAAGGCTGGGGTCTCGCCCAAAAGTTACGACAAGCAATTGGTTAGGGACTGGCTCACGGAAAATAAAATAAACGGCGAAATGCAGTTTGACAACGTGAGCGACGATGTTTTAAAGAGAACATCCGAGATATACGCGGAATGCCTGACGAAAATAACCGGATGAACAAAGCCGCAGAGTAGTAAGGAGAAGTGAATAAGTGAAAAGGGTTTATGTAAACGAAAAATGGTGCCTGGGCTGCCATTTGTGCGAATACTACTGCGCTTTTGCCGGCACAGCCGAAAGCGATATGGCGCGCGCGCTGAAAGGCATAAAAATACATCCGCGAATTCATATTGAGAAAAAAGACGACATCAGTTTCGCAGTTTCCTGCCGGCACTGCAAGGAACCGTATTGCGTCAAGGGCTGCATCACCGGCGCTTTAACAATTACCGACGGCGTTATTACGATCAATAAGGATAAATGCGTAAGCTGTTTTACCTGCATTATGAGCTGCCCGTACGGAGCGGTCTCGCCCTCCGAAGACGGGGCGGTACAGAAATGCGAGCTATGCGTAAGCACCGCTTCAGGCACCCCTGCCTGCGTAAAGGGCTGTCCGAACAACGCCATCGTTTTTGAGGAGAGAGGGTAATAACATTGAAGTACGTTATCATTGGTAATTCCGCGGCAGGCATTGGCGCGGTGGAAGGCATCAGGTCAATAGACAAGCAAGGCGAGATCACGATAATCACGGACGAGGCGCATCATACGTATTCGCGCCCGCTCATTTCCTACCTTTTGCTTGGCAAGGTTACGGAAGAAAGCATGAGGTACCGCGGCGAAAATTTTTATAAGGACAATAACTGCGCCGTACTGGCGGATTCCGTCGCGGAAAAAATTGACACCATAACGAAGGACGTAGTCTTAAAGTACGGCAAAAAAGTACCCTACGACAGGCTGCTTGTCGCGACGGGCTCTTCGCCGTTTGTGCCGCCCATCCAGGGGCTTGACGCAGTATGGAAAAAATTCACTTTCATGAGCCTTGATGACGCGCTGAAACTGGACGCGGAGCTGAATACGGACAAGCGCGTACTGATTGTAGGCGCCGGGCTTATCGGCCTGAAATGCGCCGAGGGCATTCACGAGCGCGTTAAGCAAATCACGGTGCTTGATCTTGCCCCGAGGATTTTATCCAGCATTCTCGACGACGATGGCGCGAAACTGGTTCAAAGCCATCTGGAAAGCAAGGGCATTGGATTCAAACTTTCCGCAAACATCAAAAGCATCAGGTTCAATACCGCTACTTTGGATAGCGGCGAAACAATAGAATTCGATATCCTTGTCCTGGCGGTCGGCGTGAGGCCCAACACCGCGCTTCTGAACGGCGTGGCAAAGATAGAAAAGGGCATCGTCGTAAACGGAAAATCGGAAACCTCCTCTCCTGGCATTTACGCGGCGGGCGACTGCTCGCAAACGCTTGACATATCAAGCGGGCAAAGTAAAATCATGGCGCTGCTGCCCAATGCTTACATGCAGGGCGAATGCGCCGGAATAAATATGGCAGGCGGCGACAAGAGCTTCGACAAGGCAATCCCCATGAACGCGATCGGTTTTTTCGGCCTGCACATTATCACAGCGGGCAATTACTCAGGCAGCGTGTATGCCGAGGGCATAACAACAGATAACGGCAAGGGCAATTACAGACGCATATTTTACAGCGACAACAAATTAAACGGTTATATCCTTATCGGCAATGTGGAAAAAGCCGGGATTTACACAAGCCTTATTCGCGAGCGTACGCCGCTTGACACAATCGACTTTGCGCTGGTTTGCGAAAAGCCGGGGCTTATGGCATTCAGGAAAGAAGACCGCATGCTAAAATTGGGAGGCGCGTCATGACAAATATTCAGGCGAAGGATTTAGGCCACAAGGAACTCAACAAACTGATCAGGGCAGCCGGGGAAGACATCTGCATAGACGAATGTTTTGGGCAGAGGTTTATCGGGAGCGGCATGAGCGGGAAAAACATAACGATAAACGGAACGCCGGGGAACGCGATGGGCGCTTATTTTAACGGCGGAACAATCCTGGTAAACGGGAACGCTCAGGACGCTGTCGGCGATACAATGAACGACGGCAAGATTATAATTCACGGTAACGCCGGCGACGCGCTAGGCTACGCCATGCGTGGCGGCAAAATTTTTGTCAAAGGCAATGCGGGGTACAGAACGGGCATCCACATGAAGGAATACAAGGAGAAAAAACCCGTTATCGTTATCGGCGGCAAAACGGGCAGTTTCCTGGGCGAATACCTCGCAGGGGGGGTGATTATCGTGCTTGGCATTGGTTCAGAAGATGCCCCCGTCTATTACTTTACGGGAACCGGAATGCACGGCGGGCAGATTTTTATCCGGACAACCAAGGATCTCCTGGGCCTGCCAGCGCAGGTTACCCTGACAGATGTCAAGGCGGAAGACCTGAATGAAATCAAGCCCTACGTTTCGGAATTCGCGGATTACTTCGGAATGGACGCGGAATCACTTTTGAAAGACAATTTTCATTTGTTGAAGCCAAATGCCAGAAACCCATACAAACAGCTATATACAACAAACTGATACCATAAATTGATAACGCAAATAAAGCGAGGTATTGTATGGATAGCGTTTTGATAGTTTCCTGCATGGAAAAAGACACTGCTTTTTTCGCAGAGCTGTTAAGCGCGGCTTCCATTAATCATGTTACTTCCACAAAGTCTGTCGATAACGCGCAAAAGCTTATATTACAGGAAGACTTCGATTTGGTGATTGTCAACGCGCCGCTGCGTGACGAATCAGGCGAAAGCTTTTCCAGACACATAGCTTCCAGGGGTATATCACAAGTCATCCTCCTGGTAAATAACGAGCTCTTTGATTCTGTTTCAGCCGTATGTGAAGACGACGGAGTGATCACAATTTCAAAACCGGTGGAAAAAACCGTTTTTTTGTACGCGCTGTCTCTGGCAAGATCGGTTCAAAACAGGATAAAACGGATACGGAACGAGAATGTACAGTTGAAACAAAAAATTGAGGACATACGTATTATCGACCGGGCTAAATGCCTGTTAATATCCATTATGAAAATGAATGAGCAGGAAGCCCACAAGTATATAGAAAAACAGGCGATGGACATTCGTTCAACAAGAAGGATAGTTGCAGAAGGAATATTAAAGCTCTATGAAAATTACTAGAAAGCTGAATGAGGAATGCGCTGTTTTTGCCGTCAGCCTGACGATTGACGAAGCCGCCGGGCTTACCTACAACGGCCTGCTGTCGCTGCAGCACCGCGGCCAGGAAGGCGCGGGTATCGCCGTTGTAAACGACGGACATATTTTTTGCCACAAGGACACAGGGCTTGTCAGCGAGGTTTTTTCCACTGCCGAGCTGGAAAAACTGCCAAAGGGAAAAATCGCCGTCGGGCATACGCGGTATTCGACGACCGGCGTCAACAAAAGGGAAAACGTGGGACCGTTTGTAACGGATTACCTGACCGGAAGGATTGCGGTAGCACATAACGGCAACGTAACAAACGCCCTTGTAATACGCGAAAACTTAAAACGCCAGGGTTTACGCTTCGGCGCGACCAGTGACAGCGAGGTTGTTTCATCGTTTATGGCATACTACATGATGAACGATGTAAATCCGCTGTCAGGTATCATAAAAGCCGCGGATATGCTGCGGGGCGCGTTTTCACTTGCGATAGTCTGCAACGATGACAAACTGATTGCCATCCGCGACCCAAACGGCTTCCGCCCCCTGTGCATCGGGAAAAACGAACTGGGCTGCGCCGTGGTTTCGGAAAGCTGCGCCCTTGACGCCTGCGATTTTAAATTTGTCAGGGATGTAAAGCCCGGCGAGGTTGTCGTAATCGAAAACGGCGAAATAATAGACGAGGGCATAAAGCTAAAAAACAAAGAAGACGATCGGGGGCTTTGTATTTTTGAGTATGTTTATTTCGCGAGGCCGGATTCGGTAATCGACGGGCTTTCTGTATATAAAACGCGGCTCAACATGGGGCTGATACTCGCGGAAGAACACCCGGTGGACGCAGACCTGGTCTGCGGCGTGCCGGATTCCGGCCTGGACGCCGCGGTCGGATACAGTGAAAAAAGCGGAATACCGATTGCCGCCGGGTTTGTAAAAAACAGGTATATCGGCCGCAGCTTTATTTATCCCACGCAAACCCAGCGGGACAACGCCGTCAAGCTAAAGCTCAACCCCCTGGCGGCCGGCATCCGCGGGAAGAAGATCGTGCTTGTGGACGATTCCATTGTCCGCGGCACAACAAGCGAAAAAATTGTCAGGAGCCTTAAAAACTCGGGGGCAAAAGAGGTGCACATGAGGATCTCTTCGCCGCCTTTCCGCCACACCTGCCATTACGGAACCGACATAGACAGCGAGGAAAATCTGATAGCGAACAAAATGAGCCTTGAAGAAATAAGGGCAAAAATCGGCGCGGACAGCCTTGGCTATATCAGTATGGAAGGCCTGAAGCGCGCCTGCGGCGGATGTTTGCTGGACTTTTGCACGGCCTGCTTCACAGGCACCGGCAAGTCCTCCCGAGCAAAGAAAAATGTATTCGAATAGGAAACAGGCTAGCACAATGGAACATCTAAATGTTTACAAAAAGAGTTCTCGCAAAGACGCAAAGGACGCAAAGTTGTTGTTTGTTATTTTATCGTTATACTTTCAAGATTTTTATTTTGAATTTAATATATCTTGTATAATGCTAAAATCTATCGAACATAAACTTTGCGCCTCTGCGCCTCTGCGTGAGGTCTTTTGTGAATATTTGGTTTTACAAAATACCAGGAGTGAAGACTATGACTAAGTATGTGTTTGTGACAGGCGGGGTTGTATCGGGGCTTGGGAAAGGCATCACTGCCGCGTCTTTGGGCAGGCTGCTCAAACAGCGGGGGCTGAAGGTCGCGGCGCAAAAGCTCGATCCGTACATGAACATCGATCCGGGAACCATGAGCCCGTTCCAGCACGGCGAGGTTTTTGTTACCGACGACGGCGCGGAAACCGATCTTGACCTGGGCCACTATGAGCGCTTCATCGATGAGAATCTGACAAAACTGAGCAATCTGACTTCAGGCCAGGTGTACTGGAACGTGCTTGGCCGGGAACGCGCGGGCGGCTATCTTGGCGGCACGGTGCAGGTAATTCCCCATGTTACGGAGGAAATAAAAAGGTTTATTTACGCCGGAGCCGAAAATAACCACGTCGATGTGATCATCACCGAGATTGGCGGCACAACGGGCGATATCGAGAGCCAGCCGTTTTTGGAAGCCATCCGGCAGATTTCCCTTGAGAAAGGCCGCGAAAACTGCCTGTTTATTCATGTGACGTTGATACCATACCTAAAATGCTCAGGCGAGCATAAATCAAAGCCGACGCAACATTCGGTCAAAGAACTGCGCTCCATGGGTATTTCCCCAAATGTTATAATCGCGCGGGCCGACGAACCGTTAAGCGGCGGCATTAAGGAAAAAATATCGCTTTTTTGCAACGTAAAGATCGATTGCGTTATAGAAAACATCACAATTCAATCCCTTTACGAAGCGCCGCTCATGCTGTATCAGAACGGCCTGGATAAAGTCGTTTGCCGGGAATTGGCCCTTGAAGCGCCCGAGCCGGATCTAAACGAATGGAGGAAGATGGTTCAAAAAATCGCCGAGAGAAAACAGGAAGTTAGCATTTCAATTGTCGGGAAATACATTCAATTGCACGACGCGTACCTGTCCATCATCGAAAGCCTGAATCACGCCGGTTTTGAAGTTGGCGTACGGGTAAACATCTCATGGGTTGACAGCGCCAGTGTAACCGCTGAAAGCGCGGAAGGGCTGTTAGGCGGGACGGACGGCATGATCATTCCCGGCGGTTTTGGCGACAGGGGAATCGAGGGGAAGATCAACGCCTGCCGTTTCGCGAGGGAAAACAACATACCGTATTTGGGAATTTGCCTTGGAATGCAGATAGCGGTTATTGAATTCGCGCGCAATGTTTGCGGCATGGAACGCGCTCATTCAAGCGAGTTTGACGAGACTTCGCCCTATCGCGTAATCGATATTATGCCGGATCAAACCGGCCTTCTGGGCTCTGGCGGCACAATGCGGCTGGGCGCTTATCCCTGCAAGATCGCGAAAGGCACGCTGTTAAGCGCTCTTTACAATGTGGATGAAATAAGGGAAAGGCACCGCCACCGCTTTGAATTTAACAATGAATATCTGGAAACTTTAACAAGCAAGGGGCTTGTTATCTCAGGCACTTCCCCTGACGGCAGCCTTGTCGAAGCGATAGAGCTGCCGAACCATCGCTTTTTTACCGGTGTTCAATTTCACCCCGAATTCAAGAGCCGCCCCAATAAGCCCCATCCGCTTTTTTTGGGGCTTGTAAAGGCGGCGCTTAATAAGCGCGGGGGAGCGTAAAAAAATAAAAAAATATCAAAAAGCTCTTGACAAAAAAAAAGTATTTTATTAAGGTTTTGTTGTTATTAACAGCAAAGGCGCTGTGGACTTTCCCGTCCGCAGCGTCTTTTTTTTAAGGAGGATTTTTATGTTTTCGTCATTGGACACAATTTGGGTACTCGTAGCTGCCGCTTTAGTTTTCTTTATGCAAGCGGGCTTCGCTATGGTAGAAACAGGCTTTACGAGGGCAAAGAACGCAGGAAATATCGTCATGAAAAACCTGATGGATTTCTGCATTGGCACCCCAACCTACTGGTTAGTAGGGTTTGGGATCATGTTCGGAACCGGCAAGCTTATCGGCGGCATCGACTTTATGGTCAGGGGAGATTACGCCAGCGCTTTGGAATTAAGCTTTCCCCCTATGGCCTTCCTTATCTTTCAGACGGTGTTCTGCGCGACAGCCGCGACCATCGTATCAGGAGCGATGGCGGAGCGGACAAAGTTTTCGGCTTACTGCCTTTACAGCTTCATCATAAGCGCCCTGATTTACCCC
>Ga0268262_10001471_pt1 | contig 29111 bp, 27 predicted proteins | sample TergutNc150P3_FD_190354 | JGI IMG/M metagenome (GOLD analysis project Ga0268262, IMG submission 190354) | Nasutitermes corniger P3 segment gut microbial community from laboratory colony in Florida, USA - Nc150 P3 (SPAdes) (version 2) | ecosystem: Host-associated > Arthropoda: Insects >... | reverse complement strand
TATTGCCTGGGGGAAAGCATAGCGAAGGGAAGAATATTCGCCATCCATTTTGAGAAGGGAATAGACCGTTACAAAGGAATTTATCAATATATGAATCAGGCGTTCGCGGCGTACCTTCCCAATTTTTTTACATATATCAACCGCGAGCAGGACCTCGGCGACCTGGGGTTAAGGCAGGCGAAAATGACATACCGGCCCGCCGGTTTTGTAAAAAAATATATAGGAAGAATATTAACCACGGAGGGCTGCTGTCCTACGGACAGCTTGGAGGACACGGAGGGAAGAGAGAAGAATGAATAAGGAAGGAAAAACGTGAATTATATTACAGGCTTTCACTCTATTGAAGAACGAATCAAGGCGAGCAAAAACTCGGGGCTCGCCTGCGGCCCCCTTTTGGTGGCGAAAGCGAACCCCCGCGCGAGGGAAATCGTAAACCTCGCGGTCGACAGCAAGGTTCGCGTGGAAAGGGTGGGGGTTTTTGAGCTTGACAGGGTCGCGCCCGACAACAGGGGCATAGCCCTCCAGGTCGAAGACGTTTTCCAGGGCAGCGCCGTCCTCAGCCTTGACGAATTTTTAAACGGGCTTGGAGACCGCGCCGACGCGCTGGCGCTTATCCTTGACGAGATAACTGATCCCCACAATTACGGGGCTATACTGCGCTCCTGCGACCAGTTCGGGGTTGATATCGTAATCAGCCGCAACCGCAGAAACGCCAAACACGCAGATATTATTTCCAAAACCTCGGCGGGAACCGTATCCTGGGTTCCGCAGGCCGAAGTCCCGAACCTCGCTCGCGCCGCCGGCCAGTTGAAAGACGCCGGTTTCTGGCTCTACGGCGCCGACATGCAGGGCGAGCCTGTATACGCCAAAGACCTGCGGGGCAGGGCGGCGCTTATACTCGGCGGCGAGGGCTCCGGCATTTCCCGCCTTCTGAAAGAATGCTGCGACGGCCTTGTGGGCATACCCTCAAGAGGCAAAATCGATTCGCTTAACGTCTCTGTGGCCGCCGGCGTGCTGTTGTATGAAATCCAGCGACAGCGTTTATAAGAGAAGAGATAACCACGGAGGACACGGAGTTACACGGAGGAAGAGGAATATGGAATTTGAAGAAATAACGGAAAAAATTATAAAAAACGCCATGGATGTTCATACGGCTTTGGGGCCTGGACTTTTGGAAAACGCGTATAAAGAATGTCTGTTTTATAAGTTGTCTAAGGCTGGTTTATTTGTCGAAAAAGAAAAGCCCATACCGTTGGTTTTTGACGGAGTTACCCTTGATTGCGGATATAGGATAGATTTGTTGGTTGAAAACCAAATCGTAGTTGAGCTAAAAAGCGTAAAAAAAATAGAGGACATACATATGTCTCAAATACTTACTTATATGAAATTGGGAAAATTTAAGGTTGGATTACTCATAAATTTCAATGTAACTTCACTAAGAAATGGCATTAAACGTGTAGTTAATTAGCTTTTCCCTCCGTGTAACTCCGTGTCCTCCGTGGTTCAAATTCCCTCTTTATTCCCTTTGGGGAACTTGACTTTTTTGTAAAAAAACTATATTTTTCATAGAATATGCCAAATATGGCGTAAATGGGGCTTGTGGGCCCCTGAGAGGCCGTTGGGCCTCCATATATTTCATCTTTTGAGAGAGGAGTTTATGAAGAAGAATTTAAAGATAATGGCATTTATGGTCGTTATCGCACTGGTTTTAATTCTGCCTCTTAGCGCGCAGACTTCTAACCTGAACCAAGCGACCTCCGGAGTCTATAAAACGGACGTTGACAATTTCATGGATGCCACTAATTTTGGCAGCGTGAAATTTGACAAATGGTTTGGTTATATAGGCGGAAACAGCGCCGGTTACCTTACCCTGGGCTACGCGACCAGTTTTGGCGGCGGCGAGGAAAAGAGCGGGATTTACCTTGGAACGTATTTCCTCGGAAACATTTTGAGCTTTGACGGTACAGCGACAAAAAGCGTTGCCGTTCAATATCCCGATCCGACACTGGGCTATAACCCCACCCAAATCACAACAACATCAAATTGGAACGGCGGCGGCAACCGATACGATGTAAACAGCTACAACAACTTGCATGCCCTTATTGGATTAGGCAACATGGGCTTTAAGGTAGGGTTTACTGAATCGCTTTATACAAACTTGTATGACAAAAGCTACCAAAGGAGCCTGATAAAAACAGAAGACAAGACAGCCGGCACAACAACCGTAACTGGTGAACAGGTCGAGTATTCTTCCATTTATGGAAATTTGATCCCCTACGTTACTTGGGGCATGAAAATGAACGTAAAAGACATGATCCTGCGCCCCACCGCAAGCTTTACTTTCAACATACTCCAGGACAAGTTTGTTGATATCTACAAAGACTATACGACCTATTCCGGCGTAGCACCCGCGGGAAGCAGCACAACTGAAAACTATTACTATTACACTAACGATGGCTATTTAAATCCGCGCTTAAACATTGGCGCGTCGCTTGAAATCCCCAAAGAAAACCAAGTCGTGAACCTGGGCCTTGATTATACTCTTAACATTCGCGCGTACAGCAACGACTACGAGGCGCCGGGCGTTTCAGGCACAGCTAACGGTACAGTAGATGCTTCAGGAGCCACCCACGTCGTAAACAAGTATTTAGACAGAACCGTAACAACGGATACCACGCCTTTATGGATTTCCGAGCTGTCTTATTTTTCTCACAACCTTAACCCCACATTCAAAATTAGGCGCGACATAAACGGCCTTAAACTCGGGTTTAGGGCGGGGCTTCCTGTAACCTTAACAACGCAAACGACAAACACCTACTTAGACAGATATACCGTAACTAAAACTTCGTTTAATTCGGCGGCGGACAGGTACCAAAATACCACAACCACCACCCGTATACATAGCCCCACGGGTAACACTCCATATTCATATGAACAAACTTCCGTTACCCTCTCTCCCATCCTCGGCATAGGCGCGAACTACGAGCTTTTTGCCAAGCGTTTTGCAATTAACGCCGGCGTAACCGCGCGGCCCTTCAGCTATACCAGCACAACAAACAAAAGATCTGAGTCCACAGCCGAAAACAAGACCTACACCAAAACTGTTGACGGCTACGGAAAAACCGTTGTTGACACAGTAACAGGCCCCGCCGCAGCAATCACAAAGACCAACAGGGTTAATGTGCAAGATAACTGGGGATCGCTCTCAGGCTGGGCAACAGCCGGTTTTTTGTTTAACTTTAACGAGAATTTCGCCGTGGACTTACTAGCGGCCCTGGGAACAAACGACTTTGAGGGAGTTTTAACCCAGGTGAACGTACTGTTTACATTCAAGTTTTAAGAAAGGAGGAAGAGCATAAATGAAAATTACAATAAAAACTTTTGCCGCCATTGCGGCATTAACAGCCTTCGCGCTGTTTAGCGCGGCGCTGTTTTCCTGCGAGCCGGAAGTAGAAACTCCGTCGCGCAGCATAGGCGAGGCGTTCGCCCAGTACAGCCCTTCGCAGATTGGATACGGCACCGGCGTTACCCCCGTTACTGCCGCCAGTATAAATATAACCGGCCGCTTGATCAGCCCTGCCGTTGTGGAAACTGACAAAGACCTGACGATCACTTTCCCGAAGCAGGCGGATGTTTTACGGGAAAGCAACGCCAATATGGAAAACGCGCTGAAAAAATTTCTTAGCTTTCATACCTATACCAACCCTACTTCCCCCGCGATTGGAAAAGATCACAGCGATGTTTCCGACACCCCGATAACTTACAAGTTTATTTCCAGGAGCGCCGGACTGAACTCAAACACGGTTACTATCAGGCTGGATAGTCTTCCCACTCAAAACTTTGTGGCCAAGTTTAACCAGAATTTTACCTACGGCGGCGGTTATAAAATTGACTTTACCGGAAACAACTACGCTTCCAGTTCCCCGATTTATGACGATCTTTATAAACAGCTAAACGTTACCGGAGCAACCACAGTCGTAGGCGACTTTGTCAAAAAAGGCCATCAGGGCTGGAACATAGTTGTCGGAGACATAACTGCCCCGCCCGGCGGCAGTTCATTTACAACACCGTTAGCTTTTCCGTTGGCGTATAGTGTTTTTTCCTTAAATACAAATCTTGGCGGCGGCGACTATACCACGCTTCCAGCCGAAAATAGAAAACTTTTGGATGAATTTAAAGACAAGGCCAAATTTGAGCTTCAAAAATGGGACGGCTCCGCCTGGGTAAAGGATACCACGGAAATAAGGTATATTACCGCGCCTAGTACCTCTCCCTCTGTGTCAACTTCCGATTACTACGTGGTATTTACCCCGGTTGATCTTACGGCCTACAGGATTGTCGCGACCAACGCCGCGAACCTGCAGACCAATGGCGAGTATTACGGCCAGCCGCAAAAGATTACGGTAAGAGGCGGCGATGTTACCCGGTCCAACTTTTTCCATAACACCGTGGCGGGCGATGCCGGCTTTTTTGTTGACACAGACAAACATAGAAAATTGAATCTCTCGGGTTATATTGTTTCTGGCGGCTCCGAAGTTACATCCGACAAAGACGGCTTAAACGTGGTTCTTACGATCCGGTTTAAAGCGATTGAAATTGGTGATGGCGGCACGCTCGGCGTCGCGTCAATTCCCGCTTCCAAGACCTGGTTGAAACAAACAATAGACCTTGCCGAATTTAATAAGAACTTCAAGATCGTGGGTTCCCAAGGCGACACCCCCACCTCCGGCGGCATCAACAACTCATATGATGTGTTTGATGATTCTTCTCATCCTCTTAAAAAAGGTGTCTTCTTCGTTAATATTACGAAAGTAGAAACCCGCAGCAGCCCGGCTACAACCGGCACAGACCTTGACGAGCTTGTGATCACCCTTGATCCTTCCTACAGGTACAATGATGTTTCTACTGCAAGCGCGACAAAAGCCATCCTTATCGGCGGCCTTGACGCGAAATGGCTGTACAATTTATCAGACGACAAGATTACCTTTGGCGGTTTCAGTAGTTGGGGTACCACCATCAACGGCGTTAAATACTGGGACTTCGGCGGCACAATCCCTGAGAACTTTTAAGTCAGGGAGAAACTTATGAACAAGGAGACAAGTTTTATGAATAAGAATTTACTGATAATGATTTTTATGGTCATTATCGCGATGGTTTTAATTTTGCCCTTAAGCGCGCAAACTTACAAAGCAGAGCCTTTCGACGGGCAGTCGTCCAACGTGTCAAAAGCGACCTCCGGGCTTTTTGGCTCGGAAGTTGACGATTACATGGACGTTAATTATTATTCCGGCGTTGAGTTTTCCAAATGGTTTGGATTTATAACCGGCGGCATGTACACTCCAGTAAATGCCACTAACCCCAAATTCGCCATTGACCTGGGCTACGCCACCAAATTGGGAACCCTCTATTTGGGAACAAGGTACGCGGGAAACGTTGTGCAGTTTACAGGAACTGCAAGCAAACAGATTAGAGTTACCTACCCCCCCACGACAGCAGGTTTTAACCCCACAGAGACCAGGACAGACACCTACTGGACCCAGGGCTGGATAGAGAGCACCAACCAGATAGAAGCCCTTATCGGGGTAGCCGGCATGGGCATTAAAGTAGGGTTTTTTGAATCCCTTGCCACAAACGAGCACAAAGGCCCGCAGACACAGGCTGTCCCCTTTTATAAAACCGTAAACCATCAGACCGGCGAAACAAATATTTACAATGAAAGCGTCGATTATTCCCGCATCATAGGGCTTATGAAGCCTTCGCTTCTTTGGGGCATGAACCTGAAAATGGGCGGAATGAGCATAAACCCCTACGTCGGAGCTGGCTTCGGCATTTTCCAGGACAAGTCGGTTGATATCCGCAAAGACACGTATACGGTCGCTTCCGGCGGCGCAACCACCAGCGGAACCGAAACTAAAAGATATGGCGGCACTGCTGCCGGCTCTTTAAACTATGACAACGGCTATCTGACGCCGGACATCACCGCAGGCGCGACAGTTGACATCCCCAAAGAAAAGTTCGACATCAGCATTGGAGTTGATTACAATCTTAGCTTCGATATTTACAGCAAGAACTACGAAGCGCCGGGCGTTTCCGGTACAGCTAACGGTACCGTAAGTTTTGCCAACAACAACACCAACCGCAGCGTAGACAAGTATCTTGACCGTACGGAAACCGTTGAAAACGCGGTCGTATCAATCACGGAGAAAACCGCCTGGAATCACGCGATTTCCCCCTCATTCAAGATCACAAAAGACATAAGCGGCGTTAAACTCGGTTTCAGGGCCGGGCTTCCCGTAAAAATCGACCTGACCACGGATAGCGATTACAGTGACACGTACTATACAGAAAAAATTTCGTATTATTCGGCGGCGGACAAGTACTCAAATGAAACAACGACCAATCGTTTTCATACTGCCGGCAATTTAGTGGAAACCACTACCTTTAACATCGCGCCCGAACTCGGCATAGGCGCGAGCTACGAGCTTGTCGCCAAACGCTTTACAGTTAACGCCGGTATAAACGCGACTCTGCTTGACTATACCAACACAACAACCAAAACCTCGTCCAATGGCGATGACAAAGATTACTATAAAACTGTTGACGGCTACGGAAAAACCACCGTTAACTATGTAGACGGCCCCATCGGAGCCGTAACAAAAACAAATACGGTTTCGGTGAGAGATACATGGCTGCAGTACTCAAGCACTGTTACAGCCGGTTTTGTGTTTAACTTTAACGAGAATTTCGCCGCGGATTTGCAAGCGAGCGTCGGCACAACAAGAGTTACAGTAGACCTGACTAACGTGAATATACTGTTCACGTTCAAGTTTTAAAAAGGAGGAAGAGCATAAATGAAAATTACAATAAAAACTTTTGCCGCTATTGCGGCATTAACAGCCGTCGCGCTGTTTAGCGCGGCGCTGTTTTCCTGCGGCGAGCCTGAAGTAGAAACTCCGGGGCGCGGCAATGTGTACGAACAGTACAACCCTCTGCATATTGGGGCGGGTACCATTTTAAGCACCGCTGACTTAACGCCCTCAATCACTTCCAGTTTGTACATAAATGATCCCAGCACCGCCGTTGAAACTGACAAGGATGTGACCATCAGCTTTCCGGCTGAGGCGGACATTTTAAAGAAAAGCAACAGCGAAATTGGCGCAGCCCTGAAACAATTTCTTAGCTTCCATACTTTTACCAATCCCAACACTTCGGCGGTTGGAAAAGACCACAGTACAGTGAATGAAAGCGCCACCGCGACAGAATATGAATTTGTTTCCCGGCTCGGTCTGAACGGGCAAGATATTAAAATCAGGCTGAAAAGCATCCCCACTCAAAACTTTGTCGCGAAGTTTAACGAGAAATACACTTATGCCGGCGGCTATAAAGTGAACCTGGATACCGTAGGGGTTCCCCTTGAACATTATAACCACCCGATTTATGGCAATATTTATTTGCCAATAACGGTTACTAGCTATGTCGCAATCACCGACAACCCAACCTGGAATGGTACAGCCGGTCATCAGGGCTGGGCTTTAAAAGTCAATGACATCGCAGACGGGACTCTTCCGCTTGCGCCTGGGGTTAACCAGGTGGCTGTTCAGGTTTATTCGTCTACTATTTTTACTACTGGTCTTACCGGCGGTACTTTACTTGAGCAGGAAGCCGAATATAAAAAACTTCACGAGGAATTTAAGAGCAAATTTGAGCTTCAAAAGTGGGACGGCTCCGCGTGGATAAAGGACGCAGCGGAAATAAAGTATTTGGATACTACTAGTCCCAATATAACCGGCTATAGCGCCCCCTGGCTCTACGCGGTGTTTACCCCGGCAGATCTTACGCCCTACAGGATAGTGGCAGTCGGCGTGGCAGACCTGACCACAAACTCGGAATACTACGGCCAGAAACAAAAGATTAAAGTATCCGGCGGCGCTGTTAGTCCGGCGACCTATTTCCATGACACTGTAGCCGGCGATAGCGGCGTTTGGATTGACGGAAACAAATATCTCAAGCGAAAACTTGATGATACTATTGAGACCACTGCCAATAAATATATTGCCGATTTTAAAGTCACATCAGACGGCAATGGTTCCAACGTGGTTCTCACGCTCCTGTTTAATAAGATTCCAAAGGAAATAATAACTCCTCCTAGTACTACGACGCCTTATCCCACCGGTGACCGCTGGTTAAAAGACACGGCGTCCCTTTCCGCTAATTTCACAAAGAACGTCAAGATAATGGGAACCAAAGCCTCCCCGCCTCCGACAACTATAAGAGGATTGTGGGAGAATGATAAAACTGTCTTCTTTGTAAATATTCAGAAGGTGGAAACCCGCACCAGCCCCGCTACTGAAGGCACAAACCTTGACGAGCTTGTGATTTACCTTGATCCTTCCTACAGGTACAATAGCAGCGGAAAAAAATATATCATTATTGGCGGCCTTGATTTCCAACTCTACGCCGGTGAAGAAAAGATTATCTTCAGCGATCCCGCCAACGTGGATATCAGCATCGGCGGTGTTAAATACTGGGATCTCGGCTACGCGACCGCTACCGGAACAAACTTCTAATCAACACCCCCACCCGCATACGGTGTCTTACACCCTCAACCCCCGCCCCGCGGGGGTTTTTTTATTTTGGGGGGAATTTTTTCTTGACAAATGTTTATACCCGTGTTATACCATAAATATGAAAACGGCAATATCTCTTTCAAATACTTTATTTGAAAAAGCGGATAAAACCGCTCATTATATGGGAATTCCCAGGAGCCGCTTATTTGTACTAGCCTTGGAGGATTATATAGCCAGGCACAACGGAGAAATGATAACAAAAAAACTGAATGAGGTTTATGAAAAAATAAATCAGGACGAATTCACAAGGGATTTGGACGTTGGACTTGAATCATTAAGGAATTTGACAAAGAATGACACGTGGTGAAATTTGGTGGGCAGAATTTGGCATACCATTTGGCAGTGAACCTGGATACAAACGTCCTGTTTTAATAATACAGAATGATTTTTTTAATAAAAGTAAAATAAATACTACGATAGTAATTCCGCTAACAACAAACAAGATACTGGCGGACGCGCCCGGGAATATACTTATTACCAAACACGAATCCAAATTGAAAAAGGATTCTGTGATAACAATATCGCAAATTGAAGTAATAGACCGGCAAAGGCTTATTGAAAAAATCACAAAACTTGACAGGATCATAATGGAAAAGATAGAAAACAATATCCTGTTCATTTTGGGTATAAATAAAATGGTCACAAAAGGTTCTTGATGTCCGTAAGGGAAAAACTAAACGCCATCGCGGCGGAACGGATACTCGTTCTTGACGGCGCGATGGGTTCAATGATACAAAACCTCAAGCTCGGCGAGGATGATTTTCGCGGCGCCTCTGACGGCGTCTCCGGCGGCCTGGGGCGCTTCGCGGGCCATAAAATACCGCTCGCCGGCTGCAATGATCTGCTCTGCCTGACAAGGCCGCAGGCGATCAGCGGCATACACAAAGCGTACCTTGAAGCCGGCGCGGACATAATCGAGACCTGCAGCTTTAACGCGACATCCGTGTCGCTTGGGGATTACGGTATCGGCGATCTTGCCTATGAGATAAGCGCGGCGGCGGCGCGTATAGCGCGGAAAACGGCTGACGATTTTTCCACAGCGGACAAGCCTCGTTTCGTGGCTGGTAGCATGGGCCCCACCGGGAAAAGCGCCGGCCTCTCGCCCGATGTCAACGATCCCGCCAAACGCAACATTTACTGGGACGAGCTTGAGGCGGCCTACTATGACAACGCGCGCGGCCTTGTTGACGGCGGCGCGGACATACTGCTGCTGGAAACCATTTTTGATTCGCTTAACGCGAAGGCCGCACTGTTCGCCATAAGAAGGCTTTTGGAAGAGCGCAATATCGATGTCCCCATTATTATTTCCGCGACGATCACCGGCGATTCGGGGAGACTCCTTTCCGGCCAGAGCCTGGAGGCTTTTTGCGCCTCGGTACTTCACGCCGGGCCCTGGGCCCTGGGCCTTAACTGTTCCTTCGGCGCCGAGAAACTCCTGCCCCACATACGCCGCATTTCAGCAATAGCGCCCTGTTTTGTCAGCGCCCACCCGAACGCCGGGCTCCCGAACAAACTTGGCGCCTACGACGAAAGCCCCGAAACAATGGCGGCCTGCGTCGGCGAGTATTTGCGGGAAGGTTTGTTAAACGTAATTGGCGGCTGCTGCGGAACCACTCCGGCCCACATCGCCGCTATCGCCGCGAAAGCCGCCCAACACAAGCCCCGCCCACTGCCGCAAAGCCCATCACCGAGAACTCTTATTCTCGCTGGCCTCGAACCGCTAGAAATTAACACCCCAAGCCCGGATACCAAGACCCCTCTTCCTTCTTCCCTCCGTGACCCTCCGTGTCCTCCGTGGTTAAACTCTTCTCTTCTCACATTAATCGGGGAAAGGACCAATGTTTCCGGCAGCAGAAAATTCCTGCGCCTGATCAGCGAGGGAAAGTACAACGAGACGCTCGCCTTCGCCAGAAGCATGATCGAAGCCGGCGCGAAAATTATCAACGTGGGCATGGACGACGCGATGCTGGACGCGGAAAAATCAATATGCGCCTTTCTCGACCTCGCCCTCTCCGATCCTGAAATCGCCGGGGTTCCCGTTATGATCGACAGTTCCCGCTGGAACGTGATCGAGGCGGGCCTGAAACGGCTGCCGGGAAAAGGGCTGGTAAACTCAATTAACCTGAAAGACGGCGAGGCGGAATTTCTGCGCCGCGCGTCATTGATAAAACGCTACGGGGCCGCCGCCGTGGTAATGCTCATAGACGAGAAAGGTCAGGCGGTAAGCTATGAACGCAAAATCGAAATCGCCGGGCGCGCCTACAAACTGCTCGCCGGCTCCGGCTTCCCCGTTGAAAACATCGTCTTTGACCCGAACGTGCTTGCAGTGGCGACCGGTATCGGCGAGCATGACTCCTGCGGAATAGATTTTATCCGCGCCTGCGCGTGGATTCGCGATAACTGCCCCGGTGTAAATTTATCGGGCGGCATCTCAAACCTTTCGTACAGTTTCAGGGGAAACAACAAGGTGCGCGAGGCCATGCACAGCGTTTTTCTGGCGCGCGCGCAAGCACAAGGTCTGTCAATGGCAATCGTGAACCCGGCGGCGCTTATTGCGTATAACGCTATTGAGGAAGATCTGCGAAGCGCCGCAGAAGACGTAATCCTCAATCGCAGTCCGGGAGCGGCGGAACGCCTGCTCGAGCTCGCTGAAAAAATCAGCGCCGAGGGTTCCCCGCTCGCCTCGGCGGCTCATACCCCGGACTGGCGGAATCAGTCTGTTGAGAAACGCATTGTTCACGCCATGCTGCGCGGCATTGACGATTTTATCGCCGCTGACGTACTTGAATTGCTGAATGCCGGAAAAACAGCCCTTGAAATAATCGAAGGCCCGTTAATGGACGGCATGAAAGAAGTCGGGAAACGCTTTGACGAGGGAACTATTTACCTTCCCCATGTTATACGCAGCGCGAGGGTGATGAAAAAAGCCGCCGCCGCGCTCGAGCCTTACATGGGCAAAACGGACGCCGCGGCTATAGGCCCTAAAATAATATTAGCGACCGTAAAAGGCGACGTACACGACATCGGTAAAAACATCGTCGGCATCGTACTGGCCTGCAATGGGTATAATGTTATTGACCTTGGGGTAATGGTTCCCGCCGAGCAGATACTCGACGCCGCCGAAAAAGAGCGGGCCGCCATTATCGGCCTTTCAGGACTGATTGCCCCGTCGCTGGACGAGATGGCGCGTATCGCAAAAGAGATGGAAAAGCGGCGCATGAAAATTCCGCTGCTTGTCGGGGGAGCGGCGGCAAGCCTTGTCCACACGAGCCTGCGTCTCGCGCCCGAATATTCAGGCCCCGTGGTTTATGTGCAAAACGCGGGAAAATCCGCCGAGACGGTTCGCGCCCTGCTTTCAGATTCACAGAGGCCGCAATTTCTGCGTGAGCTGGAAAAAAGCTATCAGGACGCGGCCCGGCGGCATGAGGAAATTCAATCGCGCCTGGAAATAATTTCGCCTGACGCAGCCCGCGCCAACAGAGTCCCTCCGGCCGAGTACAAACCGGCCGCGCCTAAAACCACGGGCCTTATCGATCTGAACGATTATCCCCTGGAAAAAGTCATCCCGTACATTGACTGGCAGTCATTTTTGCGCGGCTGGGAGGCATCGCCGGACAGGGTGTCTGACACCATTTTGGACGACGCTAAACGCCTGCTCGAACAGGTGGCGACTAAAGGTCTTTTGCAACTCAAGGGCGTCGCGGGAATTTTCCCGGCCGCCTCCGAGAATGAAGATATTATTATTGGTGTCAGACACCTTTGTTTCAAACGCAACTTGCAGAAAAAGCCCGCCGGTATTTTCAACCCCTGTCTCGCGGATTTTCTCTTGCCCGCGCGAAACGGAAAGGCCGCTGACTGGCTGGGGCTGTTCGCGCTGAGCGCGGGGTTCGGACTGGAGGAAGCATCGGAACAGTACCGCCGCGGCGGCGACGACTACGGCGCCCTGCTGCTGGCGAGCCTGGCGAACGCCCTTGCGGAGGCCTTTGTCGAGGAAGCGCATCTGCGCGTCCGGCGGGAATGGTGGGGTTACGCGCCCGACGAATCACTTTCCATTGACGAAATCCTTAAAGGCGCGTTTACGGGCATACGTCCCGCGTTCGGTTATCCTTCATGCCCCAACCACGAAGACAAAAGAATCGCCTTTGAACTGCTCGAGGCGGAAAAACGCTGCGGACTGAAGCTGACGGATACCGCCATGATCATTCCGGCCGCGTCTGTCTGCGGTATGTTCTTCGCAAGTCCCGCTTCGTATTATTTCAGCGTATGAACCCCTCCACCACCTTTATTCAGCATACATTTCAGCATTTACTCATAAAAAAAACGGAACTTGCGTCCCAGGGGGTAATCCCATGGAAAACAGGTTCCGTTCTTATTGATGGAACCGCAGTGCGGCTCCTTGTTTCATTCAGCCTTAAAGCCCGAAAGCGTCCAGGATTCTATCCGCCGTGGCGCTGATGGTCCTTTCGTTAAGATACGAAGGATCATTGATCTTATCCCGAAGCGCGATGATTTCGGCGTCGCTCAGTTCAGGAGCTGATTTTATCAACTCAATAACCTGATACAACTCCGCCTTCTCTTTCGCTTCCGGAGAAAGATTGATAGAATCTTTCTCCCCCCCCCTTAACGGCTCGCTTTTTCCGGGGATTTTGCCCGGCTGAATGGGGTCCATTGGACCAATTCTTTCGACCATCATAATAACCTACCTATTTCAATTATCGGCAACTATCCCCATTTAGTTTAATCATAGTTTACACGTTTTTTTAAAAATTTTCCAGAAAAAGCCCCAAAAAACTCAAGTTTTTTGGCTCCCTCCGGCAATATACACCGAAAATTCGCCAATTTGCTCCTTTCTGGCCATAAGGCTGGCAAGGATATCTCCCGCAGTCCCACGGATATATTCTTCATGGACTTTGGTCATTTCCCTTCCAATACAAATATAACGCTTGTTGTCAATTTCGACAATATCCTCCAGAAGCTTCAAAATCCTGAAAGGCGATTCATACAGCACGATTCCGGCCTTCATCGCGAGCAGTTCCCTCAGCCTCGCTCGCCGTCTGCCCTGTTTCGGGGAAAGGAAGCCCTCAAAAACAATGGTTTTATCCATGCCCCCGGAAACGCTTAGCAGGGAGGCGAAAGCGGAGGCCCCGGGTATGGGGATAACCTCATGGCCCGCGGCGGCGGCCATACTCGCTAGCACCGCTCCGGGGTCGCTTAAGGCCGGGGTTCCGGCGTCGCTTGCGTAAGCCACCGTCTGCCCCTCGTCAAGCGCGGCTATTACTTTTTTCGCGGCGAATCCCTCGTTTTGGGAGCGGCAGGAAAGCATTTTTACCCGGATTTCCAGATGATTGAGGAGCTTCAACGTGCGCCGGGTGTCCTCGCAGGCCACAAGATCCGCAGTTTTTAAAATTTCTACCGCCCGGAAGCTAATATCCCCCAGATTACCTATCGGAGTGCCGATAATATATAGAGTAGCCACAATAAGAGTATAATAGGTATGGATTCAAATTTAAAGTTACTGATTTATATTATCGCCGGTCTCCTGTTCGTCTGGTCAACTTATAAAATGTATTTCAGCGTTTTCAAGAAACAAAGCGTGAAGGGCGGGAAGAACATCGATCTGGATTATGGGCCCCCTGTTGTCAATCCGGCTCCCATTGGCGCGCCGCCGTCTTCGTCTAAATCGCAAAGCAAATCGTCCTCAGGCGGCCTTATGATTTGCCCCGTCTGTTCGTCAAAAATGGATAACGGCGATATGGTAAAAACAAAGGCTTTTCCTTCCCCCAGGCCCTATGAAAAAAACAGGACTATGCACATTCTGGGTTGCTATTACTGCATGGACGGGAGGAGGGACAGAACCTGTCCAGTATGCGGGAAATCTATCAGCGTAACCGATTACCTTATAGCTCGTATGTTTGATCGCACGCACGGGCATACCCATGTACACGTCATCGGCTGTACCCAATGCAAGACGCCCAAGTCAACGTAGTTAGAACGGATTAAAGAACCTGTTTCCATTGCGGAAAGTAAACCATATCCCGGCGGCAAAAAGCGCGACGCCCGCGGCCAGAGTAATTTTGTCAAGCCTTTTAAAAGGTTTTTCCGAATACCAGCTTCGTTTTTTATATTTGCCAAAGCCCCGCAGTTCCATGGCGCGGCTTATCATGTCAATACGATCCAAAGATGAAAAGATCAACGGCAGCAGAAGAGGGACAGTCCTTTTGATCCGTTTTATCAATGACGCCTTACGCGACAGTTCAAGGCCCCGCGCCTGCTGGGACTGTGAAATCGCTTCAAAATCCCGCTGGACATCGGGAATGTAGCGCAGGGTAAGGCTTACCGAATATGCCGCCGTGTAGGGAACGCCTATGCGGTTCAGAGACGCGGCAAATTCGCTGGGATGGGTGGTGACGATAAGGAGTATCGCCGGCGGAAGGATACTTATGTATTTGAGGAATATGTTAAATTCGTAAAAAAGCTGCTCGGCCGTCAGGGTAAAGCGGCCCGTACCCTCCAAAATGACGTTTCTGGATTGATAGATTTGCACGCCCTGCTCAGGGGAAAAAATGTAGACAGTCGCGAGGTTCAGGCCAAGGAACAGGGTCATTAACTTAACGATAAAAGAAATATCGGAATAACGGATTTTAGAAACAATAAAAAAAACAATCCCTAATATCATCATGGCAAGGAGGATGGGGGTTTGATAAGTTACCATAACGAGAATTGACCATAAAAAAAAGATGATAAACTTTACGGCACCGCAAAGGGAATGGATGGGAGAATCTCCGTCTATGTATGACATCATCTTCTGGCCGGTCATATTCTCCCCCTCTGTCTGTCAAATGTGATGTACCGCCCCACAAAACCCCGCGGATCCGGCAGCCCGGCTTTCAACGCCAGGGAGTAAAGGCTTGTCCGTTTAAGGTTCGCGTTTTCAATAATTCCGTCATCGGTAAGCGCCTCAAACGGCTCCTTGTCGGCAATACATACCCCTTCGGAAAGAACCACCGCCCTTGAAGTATATTCAAGCATCAGGTGCATGTCATGGGTGATCAGAAGGAGGGATATTCCCATATTCCGGTTAAGGCCCAGAAGGAATTCCATAAATTCGGTGTAATGCCTGTAATCCTGCCCCGCGGTCGGCTCGTCAAGAATCATCAGGGAAGGGCGCAGTACCAGGATGGCGGCGATTGTCAGCCGTTTCTTCTGGCCGTAGCTTAAGGCGTTCACCGGCCAGTTCCTGAAAGGGTACAAACCGCAGACCTTAAGCGCGTCGTATACCCTTGGGATAATTTCAGTCTCAGGGATATTTCTTGTCCGCAGCCCCAGGGCGACCTCATCGAAGATCATCGGGGATGAAATCATCTGATTGGGGTTCTGCATCACATAGCCTATTTTTTCGGCCCTTTCCATAATCGAAAGCGCGGCTAAATCCTGACCCATGTAGTAAACGGCCCCGGAATCCGGACGCACAAAACCGCAGACGCACTTGGCCATTGTCGATTTACCCGAACCGTTCTTTCCAACAAGCCCCACACATTCGCCGGGGGCGACGGAAAATGACACTCCTTTCAGGGCCTCAGGACCTTTTTTCGCATAACGGAAATGAATGTCCGAGACTGTAAGTCCGGGGCCCTGTTCACAGGTTTTTTTTTCAGCGCCGCGCCCTGCCTGGACTGCCGCCAACTGCCTGTCCCATTCGCCCAGCTGCCGGTAATCAACTTTGAGCGTGTCCAGATGCTGCGGCTCCATTGAGGCGTCTATCGTCATTCCGGAATATTCAAGGGCGCTTATATACAGGGGTTCCCGAATGCCTGTTTTTTTTAAGATGTCCGAGGCTAAAATTTCCGCCGGTATTGTATCGGCGGTAATTCTGCCCTTGTCCATTACCACAACGCGATCCACGGGCCGGTGGAGAACGTCTTCCAGGCGGTGTTCAACTATGATAACGGTCTTGCCGGTTTCTTTGTGAAGCTCGTCAATAAGTTCTATCGCTTCTTTTCCGGCGCAGGGATCAAGGTTGGCAAGCGGTTCGTCAAAGAGCAGTATTTCAACATCATCAACAAGAATCCCGGCAAGGGATATACGCTGCTTCTGTCCGCCCGAAAGGTCATGAGGGCTTTTGTCCAGATGCGCCTCCATGTCCACGAGCGCGGCGGTTTTTGGAACCCGCAGGCGCATTTCTTCCGTCGGCACAAAATCGTTTTCCAGCGCGAAGGCGATATCCTCGGCCGCGCTCATCCCCACAAACTGGCCGTCCGTGTCCTGCAGAACAGTCCCGGCTATTTTTGAAATGCTAAAAATGTCGTAGTCGCGCACGTCCTTGCCCAGCAGTAAACACCTGCCGGAGATTTCGCCTTTTAAGTCATGGGGAATGATCCCGTTGATACAGTGGATTAGCGTGGATTTGCCCGAACCTGAAGGACCGAGGATAAGTATTTTCTCACCCCGGTTTACCTTCAGATTTATATCGATCAATGTCGCTTCTGTCTGGGCCCTGTACTTGAAGGAAAAATTCTCAAAAATAACAACCGGCGGCAAATTCCTTTACTCTGCCTTAAGGCTGCCCGCTTTTGTCCTGGTTTTGGAATAGCCGATGGCAAGCAGGGTTCCCAGGATCAGCACCACCGCGATATTAGCCGCGCTGGCAACCAGTCCCTGAAGATACACCTTGTCCGAAGGTTCCTTGTATATGAGAATGTCGAGCGTGGGGGCTATGACAACCCAGGCGATAAGGTTGGCGGCAACCTGAATGCTGTTAAAAATTACCGCCTGTATAACCCCGAACCCTCCCTCTTCAATCTTGTAGAATTTCCAAAAGATACCGATCATAAGGCCGAACAAGGCATCGGCAATTACCCATGTCCACCATACGCCCCACCCCGCGGTAAGGTCTACCAAAAAATGACCGATAAAACCTATCAGCAAGCCCGCTATGGGCCCGAAGATCGCCGCGAAGATCGAAAGGATTCCAATACCCAGATTAAGAGTGGTATTAGGAGCCCACGTAGGAATTTGCGCAAAGCGCATCAGCACAAACATAAGCGCTGCGCCTATACCTATAGCCACTACAGTTTTAATTGAAATAATTTTTTTCCCCATTTTTCATCCTCCTGGAATAATTTTAAAACCAGGTAATTGTACTATTTGCGGGAAATATTGTCTATTCCTTGGGTTTCTCTTCTTCTTTCCTGGCCTCGGCGCGGTCTTTCATGTCCGCTATGCCGATAAACACAGCGATAATGCCTACGAGCACGGCTATAACCGGCAGCCCTCCGCGCAGAAACGTCAATACGTCCTTCCACCAGCCAAGCCCAAAACCGGTAATATCAGGCGATGTAGCCGCGAAAGCCGCCGCCGCGAGAATTATTATACCTATAATCAATGATTTCATGGCTTATATTATTTACTTTTAACCGGTAAAATGCAAGCGCATATTGTTGATATATAAAATATAAGATACACTTTTTATAATAATGACAAAATTTTTCCTGGTTTTACCGTTTGCGGCTTTATTTGCTTCCTGCAATCCGCCCCCGGAGTTTAAGCCCCTGGAAGCGGGGGAATTCTGGGCCCTGAATTTTAAAGATGACAAATACTATACGGTCAAGGCGGAAATTCAGTATGAAGGTGAAAAATGCGTCATTTGGGCCGAAAAAGGCTCCGGAATTGACAAGGCGGCGGCAAAAAAAATCGCCGACGAATACGACAGTAAAATTCGTCCTGGAATTGTGGGCGCTTTTGGCATGAAAGATATAACGACCACTGCCGAAGACGGGGGTATCCAGCTTAATTTTGATGACATTCTGGATTACGCCAACTGGCTCGCGGGTAAAGATAACAATAAACTTACAGTACTGCTTCTGGATATTAAAGACGGTTTTGAAAACCCCAAAACGGATTCATTTGTAGCCGGGTATTTTTTCAGCGGTAATTTTTATCCAAAAAATAAGGACAACTCCAATGGCTGTGACATGATCTATGTGGATACCTATCCCGGACTGAGAATCAGCCGTGATCAGACATACTCGACCTTCGCGCATGAGCTTCAGCACCTGATTAATTTTACTACAACCACGTTGAAACGCGAACGCGCGACGGATACCTGGATTGACGAAGGGCTCTCCTCACAGGCTGAACATATCTACGTTGGAAAAAATATAGAAGACAAATGTAAAAGGTTCAGCAAAGATGAATATGGAACCATCGCCAAAGGCAATAATTTTTTCGTTTGGGATAATCATCGTGAGGAACCTATGGCAATCCTTGACGAATACGATACCGTATACCTGTTTTTCCGCTGGCTGTATTTGCAGGCGGACAGCGAGCTGAAAAAAACCGTTTTTCTTGATATTGAGGCATCAGATTTTTCCGATTACAGGGTAATAACCAATGTGGCGAAAAAAATCCGTCCCGAGTGGGCCGATTGGGATTCCCTGCTTGGCAGCTGGCTTGCAGCCAATTATTATCCTGCGAACCCGGCTTATGGGTATATAGGCGACAGTTTTTTTCAAAAAGAAATAAAGGTTAGACCGCTTACTGCAACTTCAACTCCATTGTATCCGGGCGAGGGCGTATACAGCGTTATAAACCTCAACGGTTCTTTTTCCAAGCCGCCGCAAAGCGGTAATATCCGCTACTCGGAGCTTAATGACAGCGCGTCGAAAGCTTTGCTTACTTTCAACGCCAACACCAATAATAGCAAATCGACAGATCCGGAGACCGGTTATCTTACCGGTGTTTCCGCCATCGTTTCTTACCCCGGCTCAAGAATGGTGGTTGATGGCGTTATACAGCCAGCTCGTACCGGCCCCTATGTCATAGACGCCAGGGATTATAACCCCTCGGGGAAACTTGGAAGGGGCAAGTGAAAAAACTCGCGCTGTTATCGATAATTTTATTATTTGCCGCCGGGAACCTTCTGCCGCTTGGAAACAGGGAAAAAGACCGGGCAAAACCGCAGCCCGGCGGGCAAGAAAGCGATACATCGCGAAAGGTCGAGGTAAGCGGCAGGGTCCGGCTTGTGGGGAACAGCCCCATGACATCGCTGGTAATAAGCGGGGAAGACCGCGAATGGTACGTTGAGGCCGGGGAAAAGGAAAAACTCATGCCTTTACAGCAGCAAAACATTACCGTTTCGGCAAATGAATATTACGAAGACCGGGTTTTCGCCAACGGAACTTCCGCCGGAAGGTACTATTTTTTAAGGAATATTATTGTTATTGACCCGCATTAATGGCGGATTCGGGTTTTTTATGATATTGTTGTATTGACAAAAACCAAAAATATGGTATATTTAGGAGAATGACAAATATTTAAAATTTGTCATGGAAAAACAATGGCAATTGAAATTATTGGAACCGGAAAAGCGGTTCCCGCCAACAGGGTCAGCAATGACGATCTGGCGGCAAAGATTGACACAAGCGACGAATGGATCCGTTCCCATACCGGGATAGGGAGCCGGCATTTCTCTGATGACGCGACCGCTACCAGCGACCTCGCGCTGGAGGCGGCGAAAAACGCCCTCGCTATGGCGTCCGGCTATACGGGCAGCAGCCAGGAAGAACGTGATATCGCGGCTTCTGAGGCGGCGAAAACCCTTGATATGATAATCCTGGGAACCGCCACCCCCGATTTTATCGGAACCCCGTCAACGGCCTGTATTGTGCAGCATAAACTTGGCGCGGTTAACGCCGGGGCGCTGGACGTCACCGCCGGATGCACCGGTTTTATTTATGGGCTTGAAGCCGCCGCGGGAATGTTGAGCATCAACAAAGGCCGTAAACGGGCGCTGGTAATCGGGGCCGAGGAACTTTCCAAGGTAATGAATTGGGAAGACAGAAGCACCTGCGTTCTTTTTGGCGACGGGGCCGGTGCGGTTGTAATTGAAAAAACCGGCGCGCCCAGCGAGGGTCCCGGACGGCGGGGCCTTTTACAGACCATGCTGTACGCAGACGGATCCGGCGGAGAAAGCCTTGTTTTCAGGCGGGGCGGCACTCGCAACCCCTTCAAACCGGGCGAGACCATAGATAAAGGTATCTGTGTCGAAATGAACGGCCAGGAAGTTTACAACTTCGCGGTAAAGGCCGTAACAGACACGGCGAAGGCATTAATGCAGTCCGAAGGTATTGAGCCGGACGCTCTCGCGTGGATAGTGCCACATCAGGCTAACGCCAGGATAGTGCAGGCCGCCGGTAAACGCCTTAAAATCCCCGCAGAAAAATTTTATTTAAATATTGAAGAATACGCCAACACGTCGGCGGCTTCCATACCTCTCGCCCTTGACGAGATGAACCGGGGCGGAAAGCTCAAGAAAGGCGACCTTATAATGACAATTGGTTTTGGCGGCGGCCTTACTTATGGCGGCAATATAATCGTTTGGTAGGTGAAAAAATGGATAAGAACAATGTAGTATTTTTGTTTCCGGGGCAGGGAGCCCAGTATCAGGGAATGGCCCTGGATTTTTTGTCTTCCGGCAGCGCCGGCGTGAAAAAATTGTTTGACGAGGCTTCTGCGGCTTTTGGAAAAGACGCGCAGGCCATGATGAATTCTGACGCCGACACCCTGAAGCGGACGGATATGTCACAGCCGACTGTAACCCTGGCGAACCTCGCCGCCGCCGCGTACCTCGCGGAACAGGGCTGGAAACCAAAGGCCTGCGCCGGTTTCAGCCTTGGTGAATACGCCGCTCTTGTCTGCGCCGGCGTAATCAGCGCGGAGGATTGTTTCCGCCTGGTGAAGGCGCGCGGCGCCGCGATGCAGGCGAACGCGGACAGGCTGCGGGAAGCCGCCGGTGGCGACGCTTCCGCCGCTCCCGGCATGGCGGCTATTGTAGGGCTTGCCCCCGCGGACGTGGAAAAACTCATAGGCCAATGGGGCGTGAAAGACCTTTACGCGGCGAACATCAATTCGCCGAAACAGGTAGCGGTAAGCGGAACCGCCGCCGCTCTGACGGAAGCGGAAACCCGTTTCAAGGAAGCCGGGGCAAAGCGCGTTATCCGCCTGCAGGTCGCAGGCCCCTTCCATTCGCCGATCCTCGCCGACGCGGCCGAGGCTTTCAAGCCTGTTCTTGAGGCCGTCAGCTTCAGCGATCCCAAAACCGCCATTTACTCAAACGTTACGGGCAAACGCATAAGCTCGGGCGAAGAGGCGAAAAAACTCGCCCTTGCCCAGATCACAAGCCCCGTCCGCTGGGTTGACGAGGAAGCCGCGATTATTTCTGCCGGCGGTTTTGAGGCTTGCCTTGAGGTGGGCCCCGGCAAAGTCCTGCAGGGCCTTTGGAAAGATTCAGGAAGCGAGCTTCCCTGCTGCGCGGCCGGAACAATCGAAGATATTGGCAAGCTGGTTTAAATAAATAAACCTGGAGGTACTATGAGACTGGAAAATAAAAAAGCGCTTGTGACCGGGGCCTTAAGGGGAATCGGAAAGGCGATCGCAGATCTGTTTATCGCCGAAGGCGCCGAAGTCTGGGGCCTGGATTATAAAACGCCCGAGGATCTCGCGGCGCGGACCGACGCGGCGAAAGGAAAACTCCACTGGGTTCAGGCGGATCTCTCGCAGCTTGAGGCCGTAGAAGGGGCGATAGAAAACGCCATTAAGGAATCGGGCGGCTTTGACATTCTGGTAAACAACGCCGGTATCACCAAAGACAACCTTTCTTTCAGGATGTCCCTTGAGGAATGGCAGAAGGTACTGGACATAAACTTGAGCGCGGCCTTCCTTGTAGCGCGCACCACGGCCAGGGACATGATCCGCAAGCGCGCCGGTTCCATCATCAACATGGCGAGCGTCGTCGGAATCCACGGCAACGGCGGGCAGGCGAACTATTCCGCTAGCAAGGCGGGACTCATAGCCGTGACAAAAAGCCTTGCCATTGAGACCGCGAGCCGGGGCGTAAGGGTAAACGCCGTCGCGCCTGGCTATATCGCCACGGACATGACCGCGGGCCTTCCCGACAAGGTGAAGGAAACGTTTATTGAAAAAATCCCCCTCAAACGGATGGGAACAGCGCAGGATATCGCGAACGCCGTGCTTTTTCTGGCGTCGGACGATTCCACATATATCACCGGACAGGTTCTTCCTGTAGACGGTGGAATGTTTACATAAGGAGAAGAAAATGAAGAAGGTAGTAGTTACCGGAATGGGGCTTGTTTCCCCAATAGGAAAATCTGTTGAAGAATTTTGCGAGAGTCTCAAGGCGGGCAAGAGCGGGATTGGCCCCATCACCCAGTTTGATACCACCGGCTTCGACGTCACCATCGCCGGCGAGATCAAGGATTTTGATCCGGGCGTCTGGATGGATAAAAAAGAAGCCCGCAAAATGGCGCGCTTTACCCAGCTGGCGGTAGCCGCCGCGGCGCAGGCCCTGACCGACGCCGGCCTTATGGGAGAGGCTACGCCCGAGGGCAAGCGCCCGGTGAAAAGCAATCCCGACAGAACAGGCGTTGTTTTGGGCAACGGCATCGGCGGGTTTGAAGTTGTTACTGAATCTTACAAAAAACTTTTCGATGTCGGGCCGAAGCGGATGCTGCCCCTCACCGTCCCCATGATGATACCCAACGAGGCCGCCGGAAACGTCTCGATGATGTTCGGCACAAGGGGGCCGGCCTTTACCCAGGTTACGGCCTGCGCGTCCGGCACCGACGCTCTTGGCCAGGCTCTGGACATTATCCGCGCCGGCCGCTGCGACGTGGTCATTGCCGGCGGAACCGAATCCACAATTGTTCCTTTCGCCGTCGGCGGCTTCCAGATGCTCAAGGCCCTTTCTACCAAACGCTGCAACGAGCCCACAAAAGCCTCCCGCCCATTTGACGCGGACCGCGACGGTTTCGTTATCGCGGAAGGCTCTGGCGTTCTGATCCTTGAGAGCGAGGAACACGCCAAAGCGCGCGGGGCGAAAATACTGGCGGAATTCGCCGGTTACGGGGCCACCGCCGACGCATATCACATAACGTCGCCTGATCCCACAGGCACCAGCGGATCAAACGCCGTAAAATTCGCCATTGCCGACGCCGGCCTTAAACCCGAGGACATTCAGTACTACAACGCCCACGGAACCTCAACGGAGATCAACGACCCCACGGAAACAAAAATGCTCAAAATGGTTTTTGGGGATCACGCCTATAAGATGAAAGTTTCCAGCACCAAGAGCATGCACGGCCACTGTATCGCCGGCGGCGGCGGCATTGAGGCCATCGCCTGCATACTCGCGATCCGCGACGGTTTCTATCCCCCCACGATCAACCTGGACAACCCCGACCCGGAATGTGATCTGGACTATGTGCCCAACAAAGCCCAGTACGGCGAAATTAACGCAGCCGCTTCCGGCTCGCTTGGTTTCGGCGGTCATAACGGCGTTGTGGTTTTCAAGAAGTATAAATAGAGGGAACAGGGATCAGGGATCGGGGAACAGGGAGTGAAATATGAATGAAATTGAGAAATTGTTGCCCCATAGGGAGCCATTTCTTTTTGTAGACGAAATTGTGCAGGCCGATGATAAAAAAATTATCGCCAAGCACGTGTTCACGGAAAAAGAATTTTTCTTTAAGGGGCATTTCCCCGAATATCCCGTGGTGCCGGGGGTAATCCTCGTTGAAACCATGGCCCAGTCGGGAGGCGCCGGTTTGCGCAAGCTCGGCGTTCTCGGCGACGGCTCGCTTTTTTTTCTCGCCAGCGTTGACAAGGTTAAGTTCCGCCGCCAGGTAAGGCCCGGCGACGAGGTCCGCTCCGAGGTTGAAAATTTGCGGGTCTCCCCTAAAATGATCAAGCAGTCAGGCAAGGCCTATGTCGGCGAGGAATTAGCCGCCGAAGCCGAATGGATGTGTCTTGTAGGATAAATCGCGAGCGATTTATCCTACGAGTCGGAGTTATGCCGTAGGCATAACTCCACCATTTATTTCATAAAGGAACCTATGATAATTAAGCCAATGGTGCGGAACAACATCTGCCTTAACAGCCATCCTGAGGGCTGCGTCGCTTCTGTACGAAGACAGATTGAATACGCGAAAAAAACATTGGGCAGCGTGTCGAATAACATGGCTCCGAAACTCGTGCTTGTCGTCGGCTGCTCGAACGGTTACGGCCTCGCGAGCCGCATAGCCGCGGCCTTTGGTTACGGGGCTATTACCATCGGCGTGTCACGCGAAAAGCCCGCCTCGAAAAATCATACCGCCACGCCGGGCACCTACAACAATCTCGCCTTTGATCAGGAGGCCGCGAAAGCGGGCCTTATCGCAAGGACATTAAAAGGAAACGCCTTCCTCGGCGAGATGAAAGCCGAGACCGCGAAGGCCGTCCGCGAAGCCGCCGCCCTGGCGAATATCCCTGCGAAAATAGACCTTATCGTTTACTCGCTCGCCTCTCCAGTGAGAACCTGCCCCAGGACGGGGATTCAATACAAGTCGGCGATTAAGCCCGTGGGAGAAACTTTTTCCGGTAAAACCCTTAACGTGATGAACGGGACTTTCAATACAGTCCAGGCGGAACCAGCCACGGAAGAAGAAATCTACAACACCGTGAAAGTCATGGGCGGCGAGGATTGGGAATACTGGATCGAGGCGCTTGATAAAGAAGGCCTGCTTTGCTCAAAGTCACGCACCGTAGCCTACTCATACCTTGGCCCGGAACACTCATGGCCCATCTACAAAAACGGAACCATAGGCAAAGCCAAAGAAGACCTGGAAAGGGCCTGCGACGAGATCAACAAAACATACGCCGCGAAGCGCAAAATCGCCGGCGCCTGGGTCTCTGTAAACAAGGCCCTTGTAACCCGTTCCAGCGCGGTCATCCCCATCATCCCCCTGTACATTTCCTGCCTTTTCAAAGTGATGAAAGACATGGGGCTTCACGAGGGCTGCATCGAGCAGATCGTAAGGCTTTACCGCGACCGGCTTTACGCCGCTGAAAGCGGGGACCCAGAAATGGTTCCCGTTGACCGCAAAGGCCGTATCCGCATAGACGACTGGGAGATGCGCGAGGACGTCCAAAAAGCCGTCATGGCGAAAATGGCCGCCGTCAGCGAGGCCAACGTCCAAACCGAGACCGATGTCGCCGGCTTCAAACACGATTTCCTTGAAGCCCACGGTTTTGACGTCAGCGGCGTGGATTACGACGCCGATGTCGACCTGGATAAATATCAATAATATTTCCCCTCTTGAACAAAATTTCAATTTATCCTATACTTTATGAAGTCTAAATAGCTTATGAAGGGTAGAATACCCTTTAATATATCGTATAGGAGTAGATACCATGAAACGGACTTATCAACCCAGCAGGGTTAAGCGGAACCGCAAATTCGGGTTTCGCGCCAGGATGAAAACAAGGGGCGGAAGGCTCGTGCTGAAACGCCGCAGGGCCAAAGGCCGGTATAAACTGACAGTCTCTGACGAGAAAAAGCCTTATTAAATCTCCTGAAAACGCCTTCATGGAAGGCGGTACTTCCTTTGATGCCTCTTTTCGTTTCAGGCGCGAAGAACATCTAAAAAGAAGAAAAGAAATTAGGGAGGTTTTTGACAAGGGCAGGCGGATAGCGTGCCACGGGGCAAAACTCTATGTGCTGGAGAACAAGCTGCCGCGTAACCGGATTTGCTTTACCTTCTCCCGCGGTTTTGGAAACGCCGTAGAGAGAAACCGCGCGAGGCGTCTGGGGCGTGAGGCGTACCGGAACCTGAAACCCCGCATGCGACATGGTTATGATTTCGTCCTGCTGGTGTACCCCGAAGACCCGGCCCCTGTTTTTACAAAGCGTATGAAGGATTTGGAATATATGTTAAGCAGAGCTGGTTTGCTGCTATGAAGCGATTGGCCCTGGCGATGATTCGATTTTATCAGAAAGCCGTTTCTCCCTGGTTTCCGCCGGCCTGCAGGTACTATCCGACTTGTTCGGCATACGCCATTGAAGCGATAGATCGATACGGGGTTGGCAGGGGCGTTGCGCTCGCGGCGAAGAGAATTCTGCGCTGCCATCCGTTTCACGCCGGCGGCTATGATCCGGTTCCCTGATAAAAAGTAGAAATTTTGAAACGAGGATAATTACTTATGGAAAAGAATACATTATTGGCGGTGGTGCTTTCCATTGTCGTGCTGGTTGGGTTTTACGCGGTGCAGGGAGTATTTTTCCCCAAGAAAAATCCGGCAGCGCCTCCAAGGGAGGCGACGACACCACCTGTGGCCGCCCCTGTAACACCGGCTCCGGCGGAGGCCGCGCCTCCCGTAGCGGCGCAAGTTCCGGAAATGTCCGGCTTAATCCCGCTTGAAGCTACACAACAACCAGCGGCTCAGGAGCAAGCCCCCGCAATAAAAGACACGGTCAAAGACAGCGGCCCCGCTTATGAGGAACGCGTAACGATAAAGACCGAACTTCTGACAGTGGTTCTGAGCAACATCGGGGGCGACGCCGTTTCATGGAAGCTTAAAGAGCACATGGACAATAAAGATTCCGACGAATTTGTAAACATGATTCTTTCCGGGGACAGGGAAGCTCACGCCTTTACCGTCGCTTTCGGCGGCCTCCAGGCGCAGCCGCTTACGTCTTTCTTTTACGTGAATCGTATCTCTGAATATACGGTTGAGTTTTACCGGGATTTTTATCTTCCGAATTCCGATACCGCGAAATTCAGGCTTACAAAGAAATATGAATTCATGCCAAATGAATTTATGTTTCGGCTTACCGTCACTCTTGATGGCGGCTATTCGGTCCCGGGCTTCAATTTTAGCGGCAGCGCCTACACCCTGTCGTTCGGCCCGCAAATCGGGCCTCGTTTTAAAAAACTGGACAACCGCTACGATTACCGCCAATACATGACGTATAACAACGGCAAGCGTAAAATGGAGAAGGCGAACGATACCGCCATCATCGATTCAAGCCCAAAATGGGCGGCGATAAACGGCAAATATTTTTCTTGTATCGCGGTTCCCCTGCAGCCTCAATACTATCAGCTTAATTTTTCTGACAGGCCCGAGGCCGGCCTCGTCTCAGCTTCGCGGCTGAATATTATTCGCCCTGTTATTAACAACCCGCGCACGGAAGATATGTACCTTTTCTATCTTGGCCCCAAAAACCAGGATACGCTTAACGCCTACAACACCGGCAGCAACGGTTTTAAAATTACGGACATGCAGCTTGTCGAGGTAGCCAACACCAGGGGAATACTCAGTCCTCTGGAAAAACTCCTTAAATGGATGTTATTGATTTTTTACAAATTGATACCGAATTACGGCGTTGCAATAATACTGGTGACGCTGACGGTAAAAATACTTTTCTTTCCCCTTACCAAAAAGAGCTCCGAGGCGACCCTGCGTATGCAGGCTTTGGCCCCCAAAATAAAAGAACTTCAGGCGAAATATAAGGACAATCCCCAAAAAATGAACGCCGAGATGGCGAAATTTTACAAGGAGGAAGGTTACAACCCGCTTTCAGGCTGCCTCCCCATGCTTCTGCAGATTCCCATTTTCTTCGCGATGTATAATCTTTTTAACAGCCATTTCGATCTGCGCGGAGCGGAGTTTATACCTCATTGGATACCGGATCTGTCGGTGCCCGAGTCGATTTGGAATTTCCCGCCCGATGTCAGGCTGCCGATTCTTGGCTGGACGGCTCTGCGCCTTTTGCCTTTTATCTATGTCGGCTCCCAGCTTCTTTACGGCAAGGTTACACAAACGCCGGATCAGCAGAACAACACGCAGATGAAGATGATGTTATACGTCATGCCGATTGTTTTCTTTTTCATATTGTATGACGTGCCGTCCGGCCTGTTAATATACTGGATTTTCTCAAACCTGCTCACCCTTGTTCAGCAGCTTGTAATAAACAAATATATCATCCCAAGAAAGAAACTCGCGGCGCAAAAAGAAGAAACGCCTGTGACGCCGCCGTCGTTTATACAAAAGAAAAAGAGAAGATGAAGGAGTAATTTTTATGGAATATGAATTTGAAGGACGTACCGAGAAAGAGGCGATTGATCGCGCGGCGGAAGAGCTTGGTCTTGAAAAAGACGATTTTGACGTGGAGATTCTGGAAACCCACCGCCAGGGTCTGTTCAAGAAAGGCCATGTGCGGATAAAGGTTCACACCGACAGGCCTGTTTCGCGTAACAAACCGGCTGAGTCAGGCGGCGAAGAATCCCCCCGGCAGGAACGCGCCCGCCAGCCGATTTTCGGCGATCCCGCGGCCCAGAACGAATTTGAGAAAAAAATAATTGATTTTGTCGAGGAGCTTATCAAAAAGATGGGCTACGAGGGAAAAGTCTCTGTCATGTTCCGTGACGAATTCAAGCTCGGCCTCAAAATCGATTCCGAGCATTCATCCATATTGATTGGTAAAAAAGGCAAAAACCTTGACGCCCTTCAGCTTCTGGTGAACATCTACGCAGGAAGGCAGGGGCATGAGGATATACGGGTAATTCTCGACAGCGAGAACTACCGCATCCGCCGCGAGGAATCACTGGTACGGCTTGCCTACACCGTCGCCGACCGCGTCCGTGAAAGCCG
>Ga0268262_10001470_pt1 | contig 29133 bp, 31 predicted proteins | sample TergutNc150P3_FD_190354 | JGI IMG/M metagenome (GOLD analysis project Ga0268262, IMG submission 190354) | Nasutitermes corniger P3 segment gut microbial community from laboratory colony in Florida, USA - Nc150 P3 (SPAdes) (version 2) | ecosystem: Host-associated > Arthropoda: Insects >... | reverse complement strand
CGCCTTTGCCTACAAACAAGATGATTGTTTTTAAGGTTGCCGGAATAAAGACCGAAGAAAGAACAGGCGTAAGTGAAACCTACCATTTCCTTGACTTGCTCAGCGCCGAGGAATTACTTGAGTACACGCAAAACAATAGGTACTAATAACGAAAGTTCTCTGCACCGCGCCTTAAAATTTCAATACGCGGGTCCCGGAGGCAAAACCGAGGCTGAAGTGGGCTCTTTTGTCGCCGACGGCATACGAAAAGACGGCGAATATATCGAGGTTCAAACGGGAAGTTTCGGACCGCTTAAAAAAAAGGTAAAAGAATTCGCCGCTATCGGCAAAGTGCGTATTATTCACCCCATAGCGGTAACAAAAACAATTGAAGTTTACGCCAAAGACGGAAAACAGCTCTACCGCAGAAAAAGCCCCGTTCACGGAACGCCCTGGAACATTTTTGACGCTCTCCTCTACGCTCCCGAATTGCCGCTTATCCGCGGTGTAACAATAGAAATCGCTATGGTAGACATTATTGAAAAACGCGTCAAAGACGGCAAGGGCGCGTGGCGGCGCAAGGGAATCAGTATCCGGGACAAAGAATTGTCCGCTTTTCACGAGAGTATTCTTTTGGGGAAGCCGAAAGATTATCTGCGTTTTATTCCTTTCAAGAAAACGGAAGAATTTACCGTTTCATCCCACGCCGAGAAAGCCGGTATTAAAAAGTGGATGTCTCAAAGGGCGTTGTATGCGCTTACTAAGATGGGGTTGATTAAGAAGGTTGGGAAAAAGGGAAACGCTTGGGTTTATGTTTGTTCGTGAAATCAATTTTTTGTAAGCGGGGGCAGGATGCAAACCTGGCGATTACCGTTTTTTCGCGCTTTCCGCCTTCTGCTGCTGCATAGTTTTTGGCTGAGGGGGACCTGACCGTGGATCGTTTGCTGTCGGCGGCTGTGCGGTAGTCGACTGTTTTTCCCATTTTCCGCCTATTCTTTCACTTATGTATTTATATGTCCCCGGTTCGCCGCCTTCGGTCCTGTAAAACCTTTCCAAGCCTTCGAGTCTGCTGCCGGCATCAGTATTTCCAAGACGTACTGTACCTAGTGTTATCGTTTGAACCCTGGTTAATTTATATTTTTTTGTATCATAGCTAAATGAATTTTTTAACTCGGTTGCCAAAGGTAAATATACATTGGTAATACCAATACAATTCCTGAAGGCATGCTCACCGACTTTGGTTACGCTTGGGAATGATACGATAGTCAGCCGCTGCTGGTTTTCAAAGGCGTTATCGTATATGACGGTTACCTGCGGTAAATCAATTTCCGTAAGACCGATATCAGCGCCTGCGAAGGATTCGGAAATCTTGAAGGTGTCTTTGCCTATGCTGGTAACAGCGGGAAAAGACACTTTGGTAAGGCTTGTACAGTCTTCAAATGCTCCATAGCCCTTGCTTTTTTCTGAGCCGATGGTTGTTAGTTTCGGGAAGTTTACGCTGGTAAGCTTTGTACATAAGGCGAAAGCGGCAGGTTCGATATCTGTTACCTGCGGGAAGTCCGCTTTTATCAGTCCGGTATTAATAAAGGCTGATCCAATGATACTTTCCGCCCCCGGAGCGCTTACACTGGTAAGATTGGTACATCCGGAAAAAGCTCCACCTCCAATGGTTTTAACGCTGGCAGGCATGGTTACGCTGGTAATGTTCTTGTTGTTTGCAAAAGCTCTTGGTCCAATGGTGATAACTCCGTCCGGTATGGTTACGTCTGCGCTTGTGCCTTTATAACGGGCTATTCTCGTACTGTCATATGATTCCATTATAAAGTCGCTTGCGGAATTGGTCTGGGCGAATACCGCAGCCGCCGTGAGCGCGAAAAGCGCGAAAAATTTGATTATTTTTTTCATGTTAAAAACTCCTTTCTTTAAACTACTCTATCGGCGGAAAGTAACCAGTATTATCGCGACCGGATCTTTCCATTAAATAGACTTCAACCTCAACGGGGAGCCACGCTCTCCCAAAATCTGTTTGCAGGCGCGAAGTGTATGTAAAACTGTATAGCCCTGTCGGAGTGTCCGCAACGCCCTTGATAAGCTCCCCTATGCCGCGCGGGCGGTAAATCTGCATTGCCTTGCCGCCTGTTTCTCTGCATAAATACTCAATCGGCTCGGAAACCTGACCGCCGCCTACAATGACGGCGTTAAACACTATGCCGTTATTCGCGAGGAAAGCGGACATCTCGGAAAGACTGTACTGCTCAAACGCCAAGTCGCCTAAACCGCCTGAGCCGATGTATATTACAGAGCGTTTTGGGGCGGCTGTTAAAAGATCGCTTGCCGCAAGGCGCAGCCCCTGATCGAAACGCCAGCGGGCTGTGTTGTCCGACGCGCCCCGGACTGCGTTCTCAAGGGAATTGGCGTGCTGCTCTCTTTTGGGCTGAGCGGCGGCGGAAATTACTGATACTATCTTTGAGCCGCCCATTTCCTGAACGGCGCGGTTTATGTCGCGCGCGGCGGCGGTAAGGTCGTCGCGCATACGCGCGGTTGCGTCAGAGCGTTCTACAAGAAGGGAAATATCCGCGCCGGGAGTGCGGTAGCCGGGGATATACAATACCTGATCCGCCACAGGCAAACTATCTTCCGTCAGCAGGAAATTGTTGTTATCAAGACCAAGGATTGGGCGGCGCAGTCTGTCCTCTACCGTAAGTTCTACCGTTACTTTGGGGAATTTATTCGCGTCAATGTTGCGTATCTGTACAAATAAGCCGGAAGCAAGATCGTCAAAGCGGGTTAGTATATTTACTTCGCTTGCGTTGAAGTTTGTAGTTAGTATATTGCCGTTACTGTCCATTTCCGCGCAAGTAATGCGGACGCGCTCTCCTCCGGCAAGCCCCAGCTCGCGGACAATCGCGGAATCGGGGTTTATCTGCAAAATTCTGTTGGCGTCGGCGACAAGCATAGTGCCGTCAGAGAGGAATCTTAGGCTTTCAGGTCCTTTTAAACCCTGCGCGGCAAGACGCCCCAAATAGTTGCCGTTGGGATCAAACATATAAATTGCTTTTGCCGCGCTTTCGGCAATATAAATCTTTCCGTTAAGGGCGGTTATCCCCGTAGGCGAAAGCAAACCGGGGAAAACCGCGCTCTTTTTCCCGAATGAAAGGATAAAAACGCCGTCCGGATCAAATTTTGAGATCCGACTATTACCGTAATCTACTATATATAAGTAGCCGTCTTCATCAATCGTTATATTCTGGGGACCGACAAATTGACCGTCGCCCAAACCTTTTGAACCGATATACGCCTGCCAGTCTCCGCTGCCGTTAAGAATACTTACCCTGCCGCCGCGGTATTCGGACACATACATACGCCCGTCAAGTCCGCGCGCCAAATCGTAAGGACGATCAAAACCGTTAAGCGGACCGCGTTTGCGATCCCTGATTAGTCCGTTTACATCGATTTTTATAATTTCATTACTGCCGTAGGCGACCACCCATACACTTCCGTCGTTATTCGCCAATATTGATGTCGGCTGGCGGTAAAGTATTGTTTCTTCCGTTTTTTTTCCAACTATTGTTTCTTCTACTTTTCCCGGGAAACGTCCCGCTCCTACATAACGCACATCATCGGGAGCAATAGGCAGAAGAAAGCGCCTGTTGGCGACTGTTTCTATCCGCGCGCCGAGCAGCATTCCAACGCCTGTGTTTCTGCCGTAAAGATCAAGAGCCGCCCGCCATTGCCTCACCGCGGTTTCTTCAAAACCCGAACGATAGTACGATCTTCCAAGCCAGTCAAGAATCAGCGGCGAATCGGGGCGGAAAGCAAGGGCGCGCTCAAAAGAATAGATCGCCTCGTTATACGAAAATCGGTTATAGGCGTGAACGCCAAGCCTGAATTCATCAGCGGCGGAAAGCGCGGCGGGACCTGCGCCGCCTGTAACGGGACCGGGACGGATAGGAGCTTCCTGAGCGCGCAAAGCGGAAATAACAAGAAAAAACGCTGTAAAAACGAGTGTTTTTCTCAAGACTTTTCTCCTGTTACTGTTTTAAAGTGCCTTATAATTTCTTCTTCTTCGGGAGCGATATCAAGTGCCCTGCGAAGCCATGTGCGCGCTTCCACAGGTTCGCCGCTTTTGAAGTAAGCCCAGCCGAGGGAATCGAGGTACGCCGCGTTTTGCGGTTTGAAGTCCACGGCTTTTCTGCAAAGACGAAGCGCGCGCATAACGTCTAATCCGGTATCGGCAAGAATATAGCCCATACAGTTCAACGCGGTCGCGTTATCTGAATCAATTTCAAGAGTCTTTTCGTAGAGTTCTATCGCGGCTGTATGCCGTTTTTGAAGCCACGCGGCATAGGCAAGAGTATTGTAGAGTAACGGAGATTCCATACCGCTTGATTGCAGCTTATCAAGCTCATATTCAGCCATTTTAATGCGTTTGGTTATTAAATAAATATAGGCAAGCGTCATTCTGCATTGAAACACCCTTAAAATATCGTGTTCCGAGGTTACAACCTGTTCAAGGAAAACTAACGCTTCTTCATAATTTTTTAGTTTTGTGTAACACAACCCAAGATAATAGGCAAGTTCCATTTTTTCATCAAAATTAAAATCAGCGGTGTCTTTTGACAAAAATTCTTTTAGAGCCTGCTCAAATTCATTCTCTTTGAAAAGACGCACTCCTTCAAGAATTTTTTCATCACGGACTGATATTTTTTCTTCTTCTTCAAATAATTCATCAATGCCGCTTTGCTGCGCAGACATGATCCCCCTCCCGTTATCCTGCCGCCGCTGCCGGTTGAGAAATAACCAGACTATAAGCGGCGTTGCCCTTTAAGACTTCCGCCCAATCGGAACCGTCTTCCGGTATATTATCAATTTTCTCGCATTTGGCAAAACAATACCTGCCCCCTTGCGGAGAAACAAAAGTAATAATCCTATCATTATAATACCTCATAGAAGGAAAAGAAGGAACAAGTAAAGCGGGTTTTTTTTCGATATTAGGAAAATTGACATTTACAAAACTTCCGGCTTTCCAATACCCTTTCAGCGTTTCAAGTTTCTCAATGATGTATGAAATAACCGTTTCCCACTGCCAGGGAAGATCGCTGTCAACTAAAGACAACGCCGCTGACGGAATGCCGAAAAAACTCCCCTGCCGCGCCGCCGCCGCGGTTCCCGAATAGACAATATCAGTGCCCAAATTCGCCCCCGCGTTGATTCCGGACAGGATAAGATCGGGCGCTTTTTCCATATTTAACACGGGTACTCCGTTCGCTGTTTCTTCGGTATAAATACAGATTTCGGGGATTCCTCCCAAAAGAGCGACTATAATGCAGTCTACGGGAGTCCCGGAACATGACCAGGTATCTTCCTCGATATCTTTCAATTTTAAAGGTCTGCTTAAAAATTTTAAGGAATGAGAACAGCCCGATTGATTAGAGTCGGGGGCGACTGTAAAAACCTTGTGTCCCGCGCCGCGTAAAGCTTTCGCAAGCAGTCTTATCCCCTGCGAAGTGATGCCGTCGTCATTTGTTAGTAGTATTCGCATACGCCCTCTTGCGTACCGGACTGGAACTGGTCGTAGTTGTAAAATTACGCCGGGATTTAACATCCGGCTCTTGGAATAATCTGGTTTTTGAAGCCAATTTTATTTCATAAATTACATTGTGAAAGCCGAATATCCGCTCATAATCTTCAAGCCGTCTTTTGTATTCATCGACAAGCTCGCGGCGGATAATTGTGTATGTACAACCGCCAAAACCAATGCCGGTCATTCTGGAACCCGCCGCTCCTTCTATCTCCTGCGCTCTTTTTACAAGCCAGTCAACTTCGGGACAGCTGATTTCGTATAAATCCCTAAGGCTTTCGTGCGAATGGTAAATAATTCTGGCAAATGAAGCCAGATCGGCGCGTTCCAGCGCGTCCGCGGCGTCGTTAACTCTGCGTATTTCTTCTACTATATGCATACTTCTGCGCCTGACTTGCTCCGGGAAGTTGCCGATTACTTCAAGAAGATCGTTAGAAGCGTAATCTTTATAGCCCGATCCTTCATGTTTTTGCGAAAGAAGCTCAAGTCCTTTTAAAACATCATCATACCGCGACACGATTTCTTTTTCGGCGCCCATTCTTGGGACGCGGGAATCAACAAGTAAAAAACGAAAATTGGCAAATGGCGATTTTATAAGTTTTACATCGTCTTTCGATGAGTCATACAATAAGAAATGATCCTTGCGGGCAAAAAAACAAACAAGATAATCCGCAAGGGATACGGAATTGCCGAAGATTTTTTCATGCGATTCTTTAAGCTTCCGCGCAAAGTCCATATCGTTTATTTGAATTCTTAAAAGCCCTCTAAGGGCGGCGGCGGCGGCTGTTTCTATCGCAATAGAGGAAGCAAGACCGATATTTTGGGGAATATCGCCGCAAAATGAGAAATTAAGCCCCTTCATTTGGCAGCCTAACTCCAGAAAAAGGGAAATTGCGGGCTTTAAGTAGTTAGCCCAGCGATCTTCGCGCCTATATTTCAATCCGGCGACGGTACTTCTCTTGCGTTCATCGATATCTGCGGCATAAAAACGGAAAGAATTGTCTTTTCTCAGGCTTACGGCAAGGTTTACATAGCGATCCACAGCCGCACAGAGGAATATCCCCGCCTCAGGTTCGCCCTGATCGCCTAAAAAGTGAATTCTGCCGGGGGACTCCGCAAAAACAACGGGGGCGGATCGGTCTTTTTCAAGATCATATTCTTTTCGGTGAATTTGACCGATATCCAGCATTAGTCCCTCCTCCTTGAACTTCTGGTAATTTTATCAGAGAATATAGAGTTTTTCAATGGTGTATTTTATGAAATTATGTATATTTTTATAATTAAAAGAAAATCTTTTACATATACAATCGTATATTTACCATAAAAAAGAATATTTTGAGCGGGTTTCTGAGATTGTTTGCGGCAGAATATTTGGTTGTCAGGTCAAAATCGCTATGCTATAGTAAGATATACCTTATACGTTAACGCAGATTTTAATTAATTTGAGAGAGAACCTGACTTATGAAAACCATCTTTTTTATTTTCCTGCCTATTTTATCAATTCTGGTTACGGTTGTGTGCGTGTGTATTTTTATCGCATGCAACAGAAAGGGTTCTTACAATTTTTCAACCGAGGATCGCGAGGTTATATAGTGAAGAATAAAGGTTTTAATCCATATCTGCCTTCATGGGAGTACATTCCCGACGGAGAACCGTATTTATTTAACGGCAGAGTCTATATTTACGGTTCGCATGATAAATTTAACGGTCCTGTTTATTGTCCTAACGATTATGTGTGCTGGTCTGCGCCGGAGGATGATTTAAGCAATTGGCGTTATGAAGGAGTGATTTATCCTAAAACCAACGATCCGTTTAATAAAGACGGAAGCATGTGCCTTTACGCGCCTGATGTAACGCTCGGACCGGACGGTCGGTATTATTTGTTTTATGTGCTTGATAAGGTAAATGTTGTATCCGTGGCAGTTTGTAAATCTCCCGCCGGAAAATTTAAATTCCACGGCTATGTACATTATCCCGACGGAACAAGGCTTGGCGAACGAAAAGGAGATCAACCTCAGTTTGATCCGGGCGTTTTAACGGAAGGCGATAAAACCTATCTCTTTACAGGTTTTTGCGGACGCGACGATAAAACCAGAATAGGCGCAACAGCTGTAACGCTGGGAAAAGATATGCTGACTATTCTTGATGATCCTGTTCTTGTAGTTCCCGGAGTACATAACAGCAAGGGCACAAGTTTTGAAGGCTGTGAATTTTTTGAAGCTCCGTCCGTAAGAAAACACGGCAGTACATATTATTTTATCTATTCATCAATTGCGTCTAACGAGCTTTGTTACGCAACCAGTAAAAACCCCGTAAAGGATTATGTTTACGGCGGCGTCATCATCAGCAACGCCGATGTGCATATCGGCGCATATAAACCAGCTGATAAACCCATGGGCTGCGGCGGCAATAATCACGGAAGCATCATCGAAATAAAAAACAAATGGTATATTTTTTATCACAGGCATACCAACGGAAACGAGTTCAGCCGTCAGGGGTGTCTTGAGCCTATAGAAATAAAGGCGGACGGTTCTATTCCGCAGGTGGAGGTGACTTCATGCGGACCAAACGGCAAACCGCTTATAGGCAAAGGGGAATTTCCGGCATATATTGCATGTAACATATTTTCCGTGGAAAATAATCGGCAGTTAGAAAGACAATGGCCGCTTCACAACCAGTCTCTGCCGAAAATTTCGCAGGACGGACGGGACGGCGATGAAGAACTAGGTTATGTAACAAATATTTCTGACAATCACGGTATTGGTTTTAAGTATTTTGATTGCAAAGGGATTAAGAGGATAAAGATAAAAACACGCGGTTATAATAACGGCGTGTTTCATGTTAAAACAAAATGGGACGGCGAGTCTTTAGCGCGCATAAAGATTGAATACAGCAATATTTGGGCGGAATATTCTTCGGATATAAACCTTCCTGACGGAATATACGAGCTTTACTTTATTTATAAAGGTAATGGATACGCTTCTATTGCTTCCTTTACTTTGGAATAAAGATTAAAAAAACATGGACGTGTCGCCTTGGGCATAAATAATACCGGCGATATATAGACATACGCCGTAAAAACCTGTAAACTGTTTTTATCGGGGTGCTGGATGATTCCGGCTGAGAGCGGGCGCTGACGCCTGCAACCCTTATAACCTGATCCGGATAATGCCGGCGGAGGGAAAAGACGCGAGTAATCCCTGCCTGCATAGTATCTATGGAGGCTTTTTTTATGTCTGGAAAAAATACGGTAAACCTGAACGGAACGCCGACAGAAGGAACAGGTATGAACCTTGATGAGTTCCTTAAAGCCGAAGGTTTTAACAAGGCGCTTGTTGCGGTGGGCGTAAATGGAAAAGTTACGCGAAAAGACGAATACACATCCTTGATTTTGAAAGACGGGGATGAAGTGGAAGTTTTTAAATTCATGGGCGGAGGCTGAAATGAGCGAGATTTCAGATCCTCTTGTGCTTGGAGAGCGTTCCTTTAGTTCCCGTTTTATCCTTGGCTCAGGTAAATATTCACTAAGCCTCATCAAAGCTGCGGTGGAGAACGCAGGCGCCCAGATGATCACCGTCGCCCTGAGACGCGCCAATGTCGGGGGCAGAGAAAATATCCTGGAGTATATTCCTCCGGGAATAACCATTCTGCCGAACACGTCTGGAGCCCGTACCGCCGAGGAAGCGCTCAAGATTGCCCGTTTTGCCCGGGAACTCTGCGGAGAGCCTTTTATTAAAATTGAAGTCATCCGTGATGCCCGGTATCTGCTGCCGGATAATTACGAAACAATAAAAGCCACGGAGATACTTGCAAAAGAAGGATTTATCGTCATGCCCTATATGTTTCCCGATCTGATAGCGGCGCGCGATCTTGTAAACGCCGGAGCCGCCTGCGTCATGCCCCTTGCGGCGCCTATTGGTTCCAACCGCGGACTCTGCGGTCGGGATTTTATCCGTATCCTTCTGGATGAGATTACGCTTCCCATTATCATTGACGCCGGAATAGGGAAACCGTCACAGGCATGCGAAGTAATGGAGATGGGAGCCGCCGCGGTAATGGCAAACACCGCCATTGCCACCGCCGGAGATATTCCCGTTATGGCAGAAGCGTTTAAGAAAGCGATTGAAGCAGGCAGACAGGCTTTTCTCAGCGGTACAGGCAGAGTTCTTGATAAGGGCGCATCCGCGTCTTCACCATTAACCGGGTTCATTCGGGACGGCGAGAATGAGTGAACTGCCGCGTGACTTAAATATCAATGCCGGTTCTTTAAGCCCCATGATCTATTTTGAAGGCATGGAACAAATCAAAAGCAACGTCATGGAAGAAACACTGAAAGCCGCGGCTGAGTATGACCCGTCCAAATACACTCAGGATGACGTACGCCGGGCGCTGGATAGAGCGCAGAAGGAACAAGGTCGCGGCTGTTCTGTCAAAGATTTTGGCATACTCCTCTCCCCTGCGGCTTTACCCTTCCTTGAAGAAATGGCGTACGCGGCGCGTGAAGAAAAGCGCAGACGTTTCGGCAATTCAGTAAGTCTTTTTACTCCTCTCTATATTTCCAATTACTGTGAAAATGCCTGTGTGTACTGCGGCTTTAATAGCAAAAATCCCATCCGCCGTTCAAAACTTGAACTTGAAGAAATTGAAACTGAAATGAAAGCTATTAAAGCCACCGGTCTTGAAGAAATTCTCATCCTTACCGGAGAAAGCGCCAAACACTCAAGTCTGGAATACATTGGTCGCGCCTGCGCGCTTGCAAGAAAATATTTCCGGGTAGTGGGGCTGGAAGTTTATCCGATGAACTGCGCTGATTACGCATACCTTAAAAGCCAGGGAGCCGACTTTATCACGGTTTTCCAGGAGACCTATGATCCGGAATGTTATGGGAAACTGCACCCGGCAGGTCGTAAGCGGAGTTTCCCCTATCGTTTCAATACCCAGGAGCGTGCGCTTCTTGGAGGGCTCCGCGGAGTCGCCTTTGCAAGTCTTCTCGGCTTGGGAGACTATCGGCGCGATGTCTATGCAGCAGGAATACACGCTTGGGCGATTCAACGAAAATATCCCCACGCGGAAATATCTTTCTCATGTCCGCGCTTAAGACCTATTGTCAATAACAACGACAAAGAAAACGGCTTCAAACCATTTAATGTAAGCGAAGCTGAATTGCTCCAAGTTATTTGCGCGTTCCGTATTTTCATGCCCAGCTCCGGGATCACCATTTCTTCAAGAGAAAACGCCAAATTCCGGGATCATGCCTGCGAAATAGCCGTTACGAGAATTTCCGCCGGAGTTGACGTGGGCATTGGCGGTCGCAGCGGCGTTTCCAGCGGAGACGAACAATTTGAAATCAGCGATTCCCGTGGAGTAGAAGAAATATACCGGATGCTCCTTTCACGGGGACTTCAGCCTGTAATGAGCGATTACATTGATGTTTGAGTTTCTTGCAATCACAAACCGCCGTCTCTGTCCCCAAGAGAACGCGGCGTTAGGGAACGCAAAGTTCCTTGCACAAATCGAAAAGATCGCCGCATCGGGAGTTAAGGCAATTGTGTTAAGGGAAAAAGATCTTTCATTGAAAGATTATCTTGATCTTGCATGGGATGTCCTTGAGATTTGTACAACAGGAAAAGTTCAATTTATTGTTCACGGTCTGCCACAGGCGGTTGTGGATTTGGGCTGCTCTTTCCTTCATCTGCCATGGACAGTGTTTAAGGAACATTGCCTGAGTTCAGATTCTCCTCCTTCATGGAAAGAAAAAGATATTTTTTCTTTTGGAGTTTCTGTGCATAGTACGGAAGAAGCGGCTCTTGCCATAGCTCACGGAGCTTCATGGCTTATCGGGGGTCATATTTATACAACCCAAAGCAAAGACGGACTTGAAGGCAGAGGACCGGAATTCCTTGCGGAACTTTGTAAGTTATCCTCTGTTCCTGTGTACGGGATCGGGGGCATTAATGAACATAACATAATCGAAATTTTAGAAACCGGCGCGGATGGAGCATGCCTGATGTCCTCTTTAATGCAAAGTCCCGATCCTTCCGCATTGATATCTGAATTGATAAACATGAGTAAAAAAAATATTTAGGAGGTAAACGAAATGAAAACGGCATTGAGTATCGCAGGATCTGATTGCAGCGGCGGCGCAGGCATACAGGCTGATCTAAAAACATTTTCGGCGCACGGCGTTTTCGGCATGACGGCTGTTACATCGGTTGTCGCGGAAAATACATTCCGGGTAATCGAATATCAAGATGTTCGCCCGGACGTTATCGAAAAGCAGATAGACGCGGTTTTTGAGGACATTCCGCCCGACGCGGTAAAGGTCGGGATGCTCTCATGCTGTCAAACCATGCTGGCTGTCGCTGGAAAACTGAGGGAATGGAAACCGCGCAATGTGGTTATTGACCCGGTGATGTACGCAAAAAACGGCGCTCCCCTGATGGAGATGGACGCTATCAGTACGCTGATTAAGGAAGCGGCGCCATTAGCTGATTTGATAACGCCGAATATTCCCGAAGCCGAAAAAATGTCGGGAATGACAATAAAAACGCATGACGATATGAGAGAAGCGGCGCGCCGTATTCACGCGATGGGCTGCCGCGCAGTTGTCGTCAAAGGCGGACATATCGAAGGAGAGGCGACCGATATTTTGTTTGACGGAAAAGAATTTCACGAATACCCGTCACCGCGGATAGATACCAAACACACCCACGGAACCGGCTGTACGTTTTCTTCGGCGATTACTTCAAATCTTGCCCTTGGGCTTTCGCTTCATAAAGCGGTCGAAAACGCGAAGGCGTATATCAACACGGCAATTGCCCACGCGCCGGGACTTGGAAAAGGCAACGGACCAACGCATCATTTTTACGCGTTATACGAAGCTTGCAAGGACAGCAAAATACCATGAAGCGTAAAATTGACTACAGCCTGTATTTGGTAACAGATCGGGAATTAATGACCGCCGCCAGCATTGAAGAATGTGTGGAACAGGCGGTTTCCGGCGGCTGTACGATAGTGCAGCTACGGGAAAAAACCGCGTCCTCGCGCGAGTTTTATGAAACAGCAGTACGAGTACGCAAAATTACGGCTGATTGCGGCGTGCCGCTGATTATCAATGACCGCGCCGATATAGCGTTAGCTGTAAACGCGGACGGCGTACATATCGGACAGGATGATTTAACGCTTGAAGCGGCGCGCCGCGTAATGGGAAAAGACGCGGTTATCGGCGTTTCGGCAAACAATTTGACTGAAGCCATAGCAGCAGCCGCTCTGGGCGCTGATTATCTGGGCGTAGGCGCAATGTTCGCAACCGATACAAAAAAAGACGCTGACGGCACAACAATGGACGAACTGCGGCGCATACGCGCTGAAATTAAAATCCCCATTGTGGCAATCGGCGGCATTAACAAAAACAATGCGCCGCTTTTCGCCGGAACGGGAATTGATGGGATAGCCGTTGTTTCCGCCATTGTTTCTCAAAAGGACATAAGCGGCGCGGCGCGTGAATTAAAAGCGTTATTCCAAAATACAATAGGTAAAAAATGAAGGTATATAAAGCGTATATTTTTGATCTTGACGGCACGCTTCTTGATTCAATGGGCGTATGGGCTCAAATTGACGTTGATTTTCTCGCGAAACGGGGAATTGCCGTTCCATCTGATTATATGAACGCCATTTCATCAATGAGTTTCCGGGAGACCGCCGCCTATACAATTAAGCGATTCGCTTTACCTGACAGCGTTGACGGTTTAATGCGCGAATGGAACGACATGGCGGCATACACCTACGGCAGCACGGTACGGATGAAGCCTTATGCCAAAGAGTACCTTATGACTTTGCGAGAATACGGAGCAAAACTAGCAGTCGCAACTTCCCTCTCCGCCGAATTGTGCGCTCCCGTACTGCGTAACAACGGCATTGATAATTTTTTTGATGTCATTTGCAGAACAGATGAAACAGGTTACGGAAAATCACGCCCAGATGTTTTCCTGCTTGCCGCGCAAAAGATCGGCGCAGCACCCGGCGACTGCCTGGTTTTTGAGGACATACTAGCGGCGGTAAAAAGCGCCAAAAACGCCGGCATGAGCGTTTGCGCCGTGTATGACAAGAGTTCGCATAACGATTGGGAAGAAATAAAAAAAACGGCGAATTACGCGATTGTTGATTTTCGCGATGCGCCGTTGCCGTAGGCAAAGGAGAATAATTATGTCATTTTCAAGAGGTTTAAAAGAAAAAGCCGCAAAAGTTTGGGAAGAAGGTTACAATCATCCTTTTGTGCAGGAACTTGGAAAAGGAACATTAGATAAAGAGAAATTTAAATTTTATTTACTGCAAGATTATCAATACCTGCTGCAGTACGCAAAAGTTTTTGCCGTAGCCGCCGTAAAATCCGATACGGAAGAAATGATGACTCATTTTTCATCAATCCAGTATAGGATCCTCGCAAAGGAAATGAATGTGCACCGCGAATATATGACAAGTTTTGGCATAACGCGCGAAGAAATGCTTTCCGTAAAACCTTCGCTGTACAACAACGCGTACACCGCCAATATGCTTGCGTTAGGTCAAACAGGCGGTTTAGCGGAAATTATTGCATCTGTCTTTCCCTGCGCGTGGACATACGCCGATTATGCCAAACGGCTGAAAAAACAGTACGCCGATTGTCTGGAAAGCAATTTTTATAAAACATGGATCGAAAAATACGCCGGCGATGAATTTTCGGATTCTTTTGAATGGTTTTACGATGAGCTTGATAAACTCGTTTCAAATATGACAGACAGGCAGCGCGAAAAAATAACGGAAATTTTTATTTCCGGCGTTGAATTTGAATATTTATTTTGGGACATGGCTTATAAACGGCAAATGTCATACTAATTCATAATAAAATTTTTCGATTGTTTCCTCTTTATTGAGAACAAGGAATATACAAGGAAAGCTTCGTTAAAAATACTATTATTGCGCCTTTTTATAGGGAATAACCGACACAACTATTATAGCAATCAACGTACAAATATATGGAAACGCCAAAATAAATCCTGCGGGTATATGCCAAAAACCTTGGGCGTAGTTTGAAAAACACTCGGCTAGGGCGAAAACGAAAGCGGCGGCAAGGATGCCTATCGGCTTTTTTACACCGAGGAAAATCACGGCGAGGGCGATCCAGCCTTTGCCCGCGGACATTCCGGGAACAAACGCGCCCAGATTTAAACTTAAAAATGAACCGCCTATGCCGCAGAAAAAACCGGATATTAAAAATGCGGCTGTTTGGTAGAATAAGGGTTTTATCCCAAGCGAAACAAGCGCGGCGGCGTTTTTATCGCAGGCGCGAAGCCTGTAACCGAACGGGGTTTTGTAAACAGCGATATGTGAAATTATCAGCAGGATTATTCCCAAAATTACATACCATATTAACAAACCACTTGCGTTATTCGACGTGACTACTCCCTTTGTACCGAATATTTTTTCTGAAAGAACTACGCATAAACCGCTTGAGAATAAATTTATAGCGAGACCGGAAATAAATAAATCGGCGCGAAGTTTGAAAACAGCTAACGAATGTAACGCCGACAGCGCGGTCGCCGTTATAATCGCGGACAATACGGCGGCGGTTACACTGCCTGTAAAATTAAAGACCGTTAAAGAGCAAAACGCTCCTGAAAGCAGTAAGCCTTCAAGGGCGATGTTTAATGTTCCGGCGAGCGTGGGGAAAAGTCCACCGAAGGCGGCGAAAAATATAGGGATCATTATGGTTAACGCGCTTTTAAGCAAAGAAAAAATAGCCATCTTATCCCTTCCTCTTGCGTTCAAAAATGTTTTTTACAACTACGCTTGTTGATAAAAAGAAAATTACAGCCTGAATTATGTAGGAAATTTCGTAAGTTATTCCGGTATTCTGCATCGCTATTCTTGCGCCTGTTTCCGTCCACGCAAGAAAGAGGGCGCAGGGTATCACGGCGATGGGGGAAAAACTTGCGATTAACGCTACAGTTAAACCGCTCCAGCCCAGCCCTGCGGAAAATTCTTTTATTACGGAATAATGCGTTCCAAGGACAGCGATGCTTCCGGCAAATCCGTATAATGCGCCGCTCATTGCCATAGCGATAACTGTATTTAGTCTTGTATTTATTCCGCCGTAACGGGCGAACATTTCGTTTTTTCCGGCTATTCTGAATTCATAACCCCTCTTTGTTTTGTATAGAAAAAAGTAAACTATAACGACAAAAATAAGAGCGATAAAAATTCCTGCGCTTAAACTTGAAGGTCTTAAAATGAGCGGGAGCCGCATATTTTCGGCGATTTTTTTTGTAGATATAAGCGATGTTATAGGATCAAGGAACGGTCCTGTAACGAAATAATTAACAATCGGGATAACCGCGCATGAAAGAAGGAAGGTTGTAATAATTTCGGGGGTTTTCCATATTGCCTTGCAAATGCCGCTGAACGCCGAAAGACTTGCGGAAGAGAGAACGCCCGCCGCCACGGCGATAACCGCTCCTGTTACTCCAAAACGAGTAAGAGAGAGGGCGAGCGCGGTTGTTATGAAAGCGCCCAAGTACACCTGCCCTTCCCCGCCGAGGTTAAGGTTACCGGCTTTCATGGCTATTATTATGCCTAACGCTCCGAAAATTAACGGAACAGCGGAGTTAAGCATGTTGCCGAAACTGTATAAATTCCTGAATGGTCCCAAAAAGAAGTAGTACAGCGTTTTTACAGGCGTATCGCTTAAAATGAATATTAGCAGGAAAACTGTTAAAAGAGAGACCGCGAACATGAAAATTACATTTTTTCTCATAACGCCGCTCCCAATCCCTGCATGCAATTTCCAATCAATTCTTTGATACCGCTGTTTTGATCATTAGCAAATTCACCCGCTATTTTTCCCCTGTACATTACAATTATTCTGTCCGCAAGTTCTATAATCTCGTCCAAATTGGTAGAAATTAAGATAATAGCCGCTCCTTTTTTCCGCAGAGCGTCTATTTCTCCCTTTATAAATCCGGCGGAAGCGATATCAAGCCCCCATGTTGGTTCCGAGAAAACGACATAATCCTTAAATTGATTTAATTCCCTAGCGAGAATTAATTTTTGTAAATTACCCCCCGATAACGCGCCGGCTTCTTTTTTTAAGTCGGGAGTTTCAATATTGTATTTTTTCAGCCAAGAATTTATTTCTTCGCTGATTTTATTTTTCTTTGTCAGATTTTCATAATTAAAAGAATAATATTTTTTTCTCATGTTGATTATCATATTTTCTTCGATTGTCGCGGATTCCGCGCTTCCAACCTTTACGCGATCGGCTGGAACAAAACTAAGCCCTTGATTACGCAATTTGCGTATGTTAAGTTTTGAAATGTCTTTTCCCCTGTGCAAAATTTTGCCTTCGGCTGGGTGCAAAAAACCGCCCAAAACAGCCTCGATTACCCCAAGTCCGTTGCCGCCAACGCCCGCAAACCCCAGTATTTCATTTGAATTAACTGAAAACGAAACTTTATCGAGTAACGGACGTTTTTGTCCGCGCCTTTTTACAGTAACATTATCAAATTCGATTACATTGTCTTTTTTCCCGCCGCCGTTCGTGTATATTGACGGAGACATTTTCTCGTCCCCCATCATCATTTTTGCTATTTCAAATTCATCGGTTTGAAATACTTCTTTTACGTCAATTAACTGCCCTTTTCGCAGAACTGCGACGCGATCGCTTATCTGTTTAATCTCGTTTAATTTATGCGTTATAAGAATTATTGATTTCCCATTGTTAACAAGCATTTTAAGGGTTTTAAAAAGCGATTTTATTTCATGCTCGGTTAATATCGACGTAGGTTCGTCAAGAATAATTATTTGAGCGTTATGGTATAAAACGCGGCAAATTTCCACCTGCTGCATTTCTCCCAGAGTTAAATCTTTTACTCTTGCATTTGCATTAATCGAAAAATCGTTATCTGAAATTATTTTTTCGCAAATTTTATTTGCTTTTTCAACATCAAAAAAAATACCGTATTTGCGAGGTTCAAACCCCATAACAATATTTTCGGCGGCGGTGTATTCGGGAAACAGCATAAAATGCTGGTGAACCATGCTGATATTTCCGTTTATATGTATTTCTCCGTCGTCAAGTTTTTCCAAGCCGCAGAGGATTTTCATCAGCGTTGTCTTCCCAGCTCCGTTCTCGCCCGCAATGCATAGAATTTCGCCCTTGCGTAAATCAAGACTGATGTTGTTATTCGCTTTTTTACCGCTTCCGGGATACTGTTTGGTTATGTTCCTTAATTCAACAATATTCATTAAAAATCTTTCATAAACTTTTCAAATTTTTCGCGGATATCCGCCGGAAGATTTTTATACTCGGGATCATCGTAAATAAAATTAAGATAACCCTCTTTTACCCCGATTGTTTCCGAAATACCGTATTGAATCTTACCGGCTAAAACATTTTCCAATATTTCCATTATAAGTTTTTTCTGTTCCATAATACCGCAGCCGATTATAAAACCCGGAGCCATTTTATACGCGTTTGTGTTATACCAAACAATATACGCGTGTTTATCAGCCGCTGTTTTAACAAGCCCCTGCGCCGCTCCGCCCGCTATCGAAGTAAAAACATCTACTCCCGCTTCCATCATTGCCGACGCCAACTCCGACGCCTTGTTAGCGTCCGCCCATGAACCTATTACGCGGAAATCAAGCTCTATGGCGGGATCAGCTTTTCTTGCCCCTTCCAGAAAACCGGGAACCATTTGCTTTGTCAACAGCGGATATTCCTGAGCCGCTAAAAAACCAATCTTTTTTTGGCTGTTTGCATACGGCATATTGCTTGTTGTAACAAGACCGGCAAGATAACCCAAAAAATATGACTGTTCCCTTTGATTATAATTGTACGTTCTGATTTGCGGATTTCCTTCGTATTCGGCGTCCGCTATTATAAATTTTTGATTCGGAAAATTTTTCCCCACACCGGCGCAAATCTCCGGCAGCGACGGATTGGAACCGATAACCACGTCGTATTCGCCGCCTGAAACCATTTCTCCTAACTGCTGCCCCCATTGAGACTGATTCATTCCGGCTTCATATATTTTTACGGTAACATTTTTATGACTCTTTTCAAAATCAAGAGCACCCTCCGCCATCATTTCATAGGTCGGGCTTCCGGCAATGACTCCGGTAATAAAAACAAGAACAGAAAGGCTGTCTTTTCCGGATTGAGTTTTTTTAGCGCAGCCGACCGTAAAAAAAAACGAGAGTATTAAAAGACCGGTTAATAGTTTTTTCATAATTGTTTATTCCTTATATCCTTATACTCGTAAAACAAATTATTGTAAAGCTCGGTATTAGCCTGATTGGGCTTAAAAGTTCTTTCTATACGGCAGAAAGCTGACGAAGCTTCGGCGTAAGAGGCGAATTTCCCCAAAAAACAACTGCCGATTACGGCAAGTCCAAGAAGTTCCGCCTCTTTATGGCTCCCTTCAACAACTTCTATCCCTGTTATATCCGCCTTTATCTGATTAAGACGGGAACACCCGGCAAGCCTTCCTGTTACGCATAGTTGTTTTGCTTTTACGCCTGTTTCCTCCATAACGGAAAGCACGTCCCTAATCGCAAAACCAATGCCCTCAAGTATTGAATTGGCAAACTCGCGCCGTCCCGAAGACAGATTAATTCCGCTCCAAACGGCGCTTACAGACGGATTCCAAACGGGGGCGCGTTCACCCGCTAAATACGGAAGAAAAACCAAACCGCCGCTGCCGCTTTTGCTCTCCCCTGCAAGCGCGATAAAATCGTCAAAATTGAGTCCTAGTAAATCGCAAGCCCAATCTATCGACTTGCCTGTTGTGTTGATAATCCCCGACAAATTCCAATACGGTTTTATAGGGTGTCCGTAAGACATCAGCCGATTATCAAAAACACGATCTTGCGTGCAAAGATTTATTCCTTCCGAAGAACCTGTGCGGTCGCAAGCCTGTCCGGCTTCCGTTACTCCGCTTCCCAAAATGGCGGCAAAAAAATCGGGACCGCCTGAAATTACAGGAATATTTTTTGAAAAACCGAATTGACTCGCAACAGAAGGAAGAATTGCACCAAAGGCGTCGCCGGGACGGATAAAGGCGGGCATTTTTTCCGCGTCCAGATCAAGTTTATCAAGAACGCCGTTATTCCAAAACCAGCGGTCGAATCCGTCGCAGGGGAAAACATTGCGCGCGTTCCCCGTTAGAGCGTAGGCAAGGTATTCAGGACAGCCGAGAAAATATTTTGTTTTTTTATACAACTCTTTCTCGTCATTTTTTATACTCAGTATTTTCGGAAGGAAAAAACCGGCATCCACAAAGCCGCCCATCAAATTTGAAACTTTTTCCTGATACTTAACGGCTCTGCGATCCAGCCAAAGCCTGGCGTTTTCAGCGGGAACATTGATACTGTTATTGAGAGAAATAGAACATCCAAGAACAGGAACAAGACTGGGACCGTTTCCGCTTATGACAATAGCTTCGACAGATGCAAGATTTTCAATCTGTCCATTAGATAATAATTTGCCGCTGCAAGTTTCAAACGCGCGAAGCCACCCAGAAGGTTCCGCTTCATGTTTATTTTCGTCGTTAATAACAGATAATGAAACCGAGGCAAAAGACAGACGGGTTCCGTCAATATCCCAAAGCGCGGATTTAAGAGCCGAAGTCCCTATGTCTACGGTGAATAACGCGGGTTTACGCATAAAATTCCTTCATTATTTTACTATTTTTTAGATTTTAGGACAATTCTCTCCGGCTGTTTTTCGGAATGTAAAATTATCAATTATTATCAAAAATATAAAAATATTGACATTTCTTTCAATATTTATTATTATATATATAATGAAAAACCTATTTGTATTAATCGGTATATCGGTTTTGCTGTTTTTTTCTTGTAAAACATTAGTCACGTTTGACGAGTCTATTCCGGAAGAAAAAACAGCCCGAATAATGTTTCAAAATGTAGGTGATATTATCTCGTATAACGGTATTCCCGTAAAGTGGAAACGAGGTTTTGCGCTTAATGTTTATCAGATACCGGCGGGCGAAACTACGTTAGAATTTGATCTTGATGCCAGAAATTACTTCGGTAAAAATATATTGATTAAGTATGATTTTCAGCCGCAAAAGGAATATTATTTTGATGTTGGCAATAAAGACAATATGACTGGTTTGCTGGTTTATGCGTGGGAATACGGCGATAAAACGGCTGGTTCAGGTACGCCTAAACAGATACAATCTCATTATGCGGGATTTGCCCCGTTTTTAAATACTCGTCAGGGTAACCAAAAACTGGTTCTGGATTAACAAGGAGAAAAAAATGATAAAAACATTATTTCGGTTTGTATTGTTATTAAGTATTACAGCGTTATTCTCGTCCTGTATATTTTTAATTCCTTTTACTTATAAAGTAAATCTTGACCAACAAAATCCCGTTGATCAGAACGCGACGGTAACGTTTAAAAACAATACGGAAAAAGGGGAGTTCCAATTTAAAGAATGGAATGGAATGGACATAAAAAACACTGTGTATAAAAAAAGAATGATTAAAAGCAATGATATAATCAAGTTTATAGTTCCCGCAGGAAGCAACAGCTTTGCATTTGATATACTTTATCGAATCAGCAACAACCAACAAACCACTGTCTATTCGTATAAAAACATTGATTTGCGTTATGATTTTGAACCGGGGAAAAAATATACAATCAAAGGGAGAATGAAGTTCTTAGCTCTTGGTTTTAAGGGAATTGAATTTTATATTTCTTTATATGATAACTCAAAAAGAGTCGCATTAAAAGAATGGATGATTGGAAAGACCTAAAAAACAAGCAAATCTGTAATTAAGGGGATATTGTTAAACGCAATTTCCCCTATTTTTTTGTAAAATAAATCTCTCTGATTACATGATTCTTTGTCAGTCCCTTTTGCTCAAACTTTGTTACAGGGCGCCACGTTTGGGGCGGGGCGAAACTTTCGTAGGCATTTTTTAAAGAGACAGTTGCGCTAAGTTCTTCAAGGGCGTGAAGGGCGTAGTCTTCCCAGTCTGTAACCATGTACAAATAGCCGCCCGGTTTTAAACAATTTGCGAGAGTTTCCGTGAAAGGACGCTGTACAAGGCGGCGTTTGCGGTGTCTTTTTTTCTGCCATGGGTCGGGAAAAAAGATATGGACAGCTTCAAGAGAGTCCTGCGGAAACATTTTTTCCACGGCGAACACCGCGTCATATTCAATTATTCTTATATTGGAAAGGGAGCGTTTTTCTATTTCCCATAACAGCCGCCCAATACCAGGACGATGGACTTCTATACCGATATAGTTTTTATTCGGATTAGCCTGCGCTATTTCGGATGTCGTTACGCCCATTCCAAAACCAATTTCCAGCGTTACATTTTTTGTATTGCCGAATATTTTTTTATAATCTATTTTTTCTTCCGTAAAGGGGATAATATAATTTTCAGCTAACAAGGCGTAAGCTTTCTTTTGAGCTTCTGTAAAATGACCGGCTCTAATCACATAACTTCTAAGCATCAGTTAACAGGAACCACATTTGTAAAAGCGCTGCAAAAATTTTCCGCGTCTTCCGTCCAAAGCGCGACAGTTCTGACGGAAGACTGAAGCCTTAAATCTGAAACTGAGCCTGACTTTGAAGAAAGATTAACAGTAGATATATAACTTCCCGCGTTGTCGTAACAGACCAAACGATTTGACGGCCACGACGAATTAACATTGTACTTACCTTCTGAAATAGTGATTTCAGGGAAAGGATAGCGGACATTGCCGTCGTAAGTAAAAGTACGCTCGGTGCTTTCACCGCCTTTGCTGATCAATACGGCGCGGTATAGACCTCTTGGAAGATTGCCCTCTCTCATCGTAAAACTTCGCGTTCCAATCCAGTCTTTTCCGTCCTGCGTATAACGCTGCCATTCATCGTTTTTGATATTCCAGCAAAGTTGTTCCCTGTCGTGGTAAAGATACAGTTCTTCAAGATTATCAATACCGTCCTCATCTTCCGGCATGATGAAAAATGAAAAATACTCCTGCGGACCGTCGATTTCCTGATAAAGAACCAGCTGTATAAAACCGTATTTTATTTCGGGAGCGGTTTTTGTGCACGAGGCATAAAAAAGAACCGTTAAGACGGCGCAAAATATAATAAAAATCGATCTTTTAATAAATTCTTTCATAGTTGTCATTTTAAGTATAGATTGAAATCGGGAAAAAGTCTACAATTTATTATGAATATTTGGTTTGCGACAAATAATACCCATAAAAAAACGGAGCTTAGCGCCATTCTTAATAAAGATTTAAAAATCCCGTCGGAACAAGGTTTGTCTTTTAATCCCGATGAAACGGGAACGACTTTCAACGAGAACGCGCTGATTAAGGCGAGGGTGCTGCAAAAGCTCATCGGCGGGAATGAGCCTGTAATAGCCGATGATTCCGGTTTGTGCGTGGACGCTCTTGACGGCAGACCCGGCGTCCTGTCCGCGCGTTACGGTATGGAAAACGGACAGAAAATTACAAGCGCAAAACAGAATATCATGCTTCTTGATGAATTGGGGGACAACCCAAAACGAAGCGCGAGGTTTGTTTGCGCTATGGTTCTTCTTTTCAGCAAAGACCGATTTTTTCTTATTCAGGAAACGCTTGAAGGCGAGCTTGTAAAAAAGAGCGACATAAAAGGCGACGGCGGTTTCGGCTATGATCCTATTTTTTGGATACCCTCTCTTGGGCGCACTCTTGCGGAACTTTCTATGGAAGAAAAAAACACATTAAGCCACCGGGGAAAAGCGGGAAAACATATTGCAAGCCTTTTGGAAAATTTAATATCATAGTTTGTGAAACGATTTGGGAGAAATTTTGTCAAAACTCAACATTGAAACGGAATTAAATGAACCGCAGTTAAAGGCGGTACGCGCCATTAACGGACCTGTTCTGATTATCGCAGGCGCGGGTTCGGGGAAAACCAGAGTAATTACATACCGCATAGCGAATATGCTGGAGAGCGGAATTCCGCAATCTGCGATTTTGGCGCTTACATTTACAAATAAAGCGGCGCGTGAAATGGAACAAAGAGTAAAGGAACTTACCGGGAAAAAACTGCAAAGTCTTACCGTAAGCACATTTCACGCTTTCGGGCTTAAAATTATAAAAGAAGAATGTGAGATTCTCGGTTACAGAAAAAATTTTTCCGTCTACGATGAAACGGACAAGATGTCGCTGATAAAGGAATCGTTACGCGAATGTAAAATGTTTTCTACTAAAACTGATCTTTACGCACTTAGCCAGCATTTTTCAAAAATAAAAACAGGACTTGCCAAATGGACGGAAGACGCTACCATGCAGCCTGTTTATGACGAATACCGGCAGGCGTTAAAAATTTACAATTCTGTCGATTTTGACGACCTGCTGACTATTCCGCTGGAACTTTTTGAAAAACACAGCAATATTTTAGACAAGTACCGCAAAAAATATCGTTACATTTTAGTTGATGAATTTCAGGATACAAGCCTTATTCAGTATAAATTGTTAAGGTTTCTGGCGGAAAATGAAAACGCGAATATTTGCGTAGTAGGCGACGACGACCAGTCCATTTATTCATGGAGAGGGGCGAATTATGAAAACTTGCTGATGTTTGAAAAAGATTTTCCGGGACGGATAGAAATTAAACTTGAACAAAATTACCGTTCCACCACTACAATCTTGGACGCCGCCAACGGAGTAATTTCGCATAACACAGGCAGAAAAGATAAAAATCTTTGGTCGCCGAAAACAGGCGGCAAACCCATAGAATTATTTTTCCCCGAAAACGAAACCCACGAAGCCGATTTTATCGCTTCCCAAATAAAACCTTTAATGATAAGGGAAGACTACAAATACCATGATTTTGGAGTGCTTACAAGAACCAATTCTCTAGCGCGTAACATTGAAGAAGCGTTTTTAGCGGAAAATATCCCTTACCGCGTATCCGGCGGAACGAGTTTTTTCCAGCGAAAAGAAATTAAGGATATTATTTCCTATATGCGTGTAATCGCCAACCCTGACGACGACGTAAGTCTTTTGCGTATTATCAACACGCCGAGAAGGGGTATAGGAAAAACAACTATAGCGGCGTTAAGTGAAAGCGCAAAGAAAAACCGTTCCAGCATTTGGAGTTCTATTTCTTTTTTTAACAGCCGCTCCAACACTCAGCAAGCGTTGTTTCAGGACAACAAATCATCATCGGACTTGGAAGAATTTTCAGAGTTAATCGAAAAAATGCGCGGGCTTTTTTTGGAAAGACAGTCGGAACAAGGAAAGAAATGGTCGCTTTCGCAATGCGCGCGCACGTTAGTTGAAAACATTGATTACTGGAGTTACCTTGTCCTTGAACACGGAAAAGACGAGAAAAAGGCGCGTTGGAAATTCAGCAACATTGAGTATTTTATCAGAATGATAGACAACTGGGAAACAGACCCCGACAACTTTGATTCGGGGCTTTATGACTGGCTTAACAGGATAAGCCTTATCACAAGGGACGACGGCGAGGACGACAACAAAGACAAAGTAAACTTGATGACAATTCACGCCGCGAAAGGGCTTGAGTTCCCCGTGGTTTTTATCGCAGGCGCGGAAGATGGGCTTATCCCGCACGAAAAAAGCATCGGCGAAGACAGCGAAGACGAAGCCGGAAGCATAGAAGAAGAACGCCGTCTTTTTTATGTAGCTATTACAAGGGCGAGGGAAAAATTGTACATAACAAGCTGTCAAAAACGCCGTACCCTGCAAAACACAAGAGACTGCTCCCCTTCCCCATTTATTGATGAAATCCCAAAGGAACTGATAAAAATCCACGAGATAGAAAAAGAAACGGTTGACGAAGGTTCCGCCGACAGATTTATGGAGCAATTAAAGTCGATTTTAAAAGATTGAAAATTATTAATTTTTATAGATAATTTTTCATAAATAAATTATCATAACAGTATGATTTTAAAGATTGAGCAAAATCCGTCGCAAGAAGATATTGAAGTACTGATCACTTGTCCGGTAAAGAATAAAATTGTAGAAAGAATCGCCTCATTTATAAAATCGGTTGACACGCAGATAGAGTGCTATTCGGACGACATTGTAAAACTGGTAAATGTCTCTGATATTTATTACATTGAAAGCGTTGACGGAAAAACTGTCGTCTGCTGCGAAAAAGAAAAATATATTGTTAAAAGCCGTCTGTATCAAATTTATGAAAAATTAAGGGATAACGGTTTTATACAAATCAGCAAATACTGTGTTTTGAATATTAACAAGCTGAACAAATTCAAACCCCTGGATAATAATCGGCTTGAAGCGGTATTATCTAACGGGGTTTATTTATGTATTACAAGAAAATATATTCCGGGAATAAAACAGATATTAAAGGAGATGAATAAATGAAAGCTATAAAAACTATTATTAATTTTATTATGTTTGTTACAGGCGCGGCTGTGGTAATACTTGCGTTATTTTCATTATTTTTCAAAGTTGAAATAAATTTTGTTCCCACTGTTTTTCAAATTTTAGCCGCAAACACCGTAATCATTCTTGGTCTTTTTCTGCGCATGAAATTTGAAATCCGCAGTATCATTCTGGAATATCTGATTGATATCAGCTATATTATCGCCGTTCTTATTGTATTCGGGCTTATATTTAATTGGTATTCCTCAATACCGATATGGCTTCTTGTCATAATGGCGGTTGTAATTTACATATTCGCGACGATAATCACCGTTACAATGATAAGAAATGACGCGAAAGAATTAAACAAATTGCTGCAAAAACATCATGAAAAACAAACCGATAATGCATCTTAATGTCAAATTTATGCATCTTACTTAATTTTTTGTTTTTTCCCTGACACAAATTTCTATAATATCCGCATGGAGGCATATATGTTTAAGAAATTGTTTTTTTTATGCGTTTTTCTTTTTGTTATTGAAAGTCTATTTGCGGATAATATTCGCGCAACTATAGAAATTAACGGAATTACCGTTAACGGCGGTTCGATATATGTCGCCGTATACTCAAATGAAAATGATTATAAAGCGGAAAAACCTTTTATAAAATTTATTATTAATCCTGTAAACAGCAAAATTTCTCACGCTCTCGAATTACCTAACGGCGAATATGTAGTCTCCGTTTTTCAGGATACCAATTCCAACGGAGACCTTGATACAAATGTTTTTGGCATACCGTCGGAGCCTATCGGCAAAACAAACTACGGTTTAAGGGGACCGCCCGGCGGTTTTAACAAATTAAAAACGCCTATAAACAACAGCTCTACAAAACTGATTATCAATTTGGGGAAAGTAAAAGCGTTGGGGGTAATATGAAAGAATATAAGCGGTGTATTTTCCCGTTTCTAATAGGGACTGTTTTATCCGTATCAATGGGTTTAACGATATGGGTTGGATTTTTCTTTGTTTTTATTCCGATTGGATTGAGCATATCAATAGGTACTTTCTTAAGTATTCGATTAAACAATCCAGATTTGGGCAGAAGGATCAGCCTGTCGATAATTTCGCTTGTCTTTCTTGTTTTTCTCGGGATAATGCAGCGCGAAAACATGCAGATAGAGGAAACGGTAATTTATTTGGCGTATTTTATCACCACGGGAGTTTTTACCCGCGTATTAATTCATTACGCGATAGCAAAAGTTTTCGGACCGCTTATCTGGGGCAGAGGCTATTGCGGCTGGGCTTGTTACACAGCGGCGTTACTCGAATGGCTGCCGATAAAAGAAAACAGACACATACCCAAAAAATATACATACATAAGGATACCTGTGTTAATTGTATCAATATTAATTCCTTTTATTCTTATTCAAAGCGGATATGATTATATGACAAGACATATAGACTCCTCTATCACTTCTTTCATGGAAAGCAAAAAGTTTGATCAATTTATCTGGTTCCTCGTAGGATACATATTATATTACATAGTGGGAATAATTTTAGCGTTTGTATTCAAGAAAAGACGCGCTTTCTGTAAAATATTCTGCCCTGTCTCTCTTATCATGAAACTGCCGACCCGGCTTTCGCTGATAAAAATAAAACCAAGCGGAAACAAATGTATAAAATGCGGAAAATGCAGCGAAGTATGTCCCATGGACATAGATGTAAAAAAATACATTGAAAACGGGCAAAAAGTAACATCGACGGAATGTGTTTTTTGCAGGAATTGTATAAATGTATGTCCTGTTAAGGCTATTGTATAAAATTTTCACGTAACGGGGATATATGAAAAAAATTATTTTTGTTTTTACATTATTTATTTTTTTATTTGTGGGTAACGTATACGGACAGTCGGTATTGATACGTCCCGGCGGTTCTGTCGGCTATTGCAAAGCCGACGACATGGAAGGATTGTCATACACCTACGGACTTAAAATACTTCTTATGTCCAATGATTTCCAGCGTTACGGGATTAAGGTTGACCACTTTAATATTTTAGCGGATGACAGATATTCATATTTAAGCGCCGGATTATTTATTGAACAGGTGGTATTTAACTATTTTAACATGGGAATAGGGACGATTGGATATATAAATACCGTACAATGGGGAGAAAATCCGTTTGGAGTGTATTCCCATTTAGGGTTTGAATACAATTTTACAAAATGGTTCAGTATGGTTGCCGCGTATCAAAGTGAATTTATTTTCAGGAAATCGTTTACTACAAATAACGCGTTTTTGCTTGAGATTGGGGTTAGGTTTTAAGGACGAACCAACACGAAATTTTTACTCATATCTTATCGTTGTTTTTATTAATTTGCGTTAAATCCAATTCTTACAGTATTAACATTTTCTGATTTTTCCTCATTGCAAAATTCTATTAATCGTTCCAATGTTGGGGGAGAATCATTAAGAACTGCCGCTACTGTTCTTCTTCTTGCTATATTTTCTATTTGTCCGCCTGAGAATTCAAATTTGCCCGCTAAAACGTCTATCTCATTTTCTGATAAATCAGGAATAATTGATTTCCAAATTGATTTTCTTGTTTCTAAATCCGGTTTTTCAAATTCAATTTTATATAAAAATCGTCTTTCAAACGCTTTATCCATGTTTTTTACTAAATTTGTTGTCGCAATAAGTATACCGTTAAGGTTTTCAATTTCATTAAGAATAATGTTTTGTATGGTATTTTCTGTCTGTCCCGGACCATTCTTGTCTTCGCCCAGATTTTGCCGTTTCCCTATAATTGCGTCCGCTTCATTAAACAACAATATCGGAGCTACTGCCGAATTTTTAACTGCCGAACGATACTGCGTAAATATTTTTTTTATTTTCTTTTCGCTTTCGCCAAACCATTTGCTCTTTGTATCAGAAATATCAACCTGCATAATTCCCCTGCTTGTCTGCCTTGCTATCTGATACACTGTTTCTGTTTTTCCTGTTCCGGGACCCCCTGAAAAAAGACAGGCAAAACCTGTCCTCATTCCTTCTTTAGACAAGCGTTCTTGTACAGATTTATAATTTTTTTCCTGCAATAAATCCGTTAATTCTGTAACTTGTTTTGCGTTTTTTTCAGAGTAAAATAAATTTTTAGCGTTAATATTTTC
>Ga0268262_10001469_pt1 | contig 29150 bp, 27 predicted proteins | sample TergutNc150P3_FD_190354 | JGI IMG/M metagenome (GOLD analysis project Ga0268262, IMG submission 190354) | Nasutitermes corniger P3 segment gut microbial community from laboratory colony in Florida, USA - Nc150 P3 (SPAdes) (version 2) | ecosystem: Host-associated > Arthropoda: Insects >... | reverse complement strand
GAGTCCGCGCCCTGGGTCTGGCGGGCGAACACAGCATTGGCGCGGCAAAGGGCGACATTAAATTAACCTCCCAGGGCCCCATGATCGGTGAAATTGCCGCCCGGCTTTCCGGCGGTTATATGTCGGGATGGACTTATCCCTATGCGTCGGGAGTGGAACCAATCCGCGCCGCGATTCTTGCCGCCATGGGCCGCAAACCGGATAACCTTATCCCGCTGAAAACCTGGACCTGCGCCGAACGGGCCTTTATTTCCATACCCGGCACGGTTAAATCCATAAGCGGAACAGAAACCGCCCGCGGTATGCCCCATATACGCGATCTGTTTTTCCGCACCGCCGCGGGCGATAAAGTCGGCTTTCCCCAGAACAATGTCTCCAAATGCGGCAATGTTATCAGCGCCGCGCCGGATCGCCTGACCGCCGTTGAGTCCGCCGAAAATGCCGTCCGCTCGATTTTGATACGCCTTGACCCGGACGACGGGGAAACCGCCGCCTTCCTTGCGGCATCCAGCCATTTCCCGCCGGACGCTTTTCAGCTTTCAGCGGAACTACGGGCCGATTTGGAAAAGCTCCCCGACCCCTCTTCCCTGATCTCTGGTCCCCGGTCCTCAATCCCTTCTTCCCTTTTTCCCTTTCCCGCGTTCACCGGCTCCGGTCTGCGGGACTATGTCGGCCGCACCGTCGCGGAAAGTCTTCAGGCGGTACGGGAACTTACCGGCCTTTCCCTGCCGGAAATCTCCGTAGAAACCCTTAAATCTTCCGATAATATAGGTAGCTTTTTAGGAAAGTCATTCTGGACGGCGCTTGTCCGGGGCGGCTACCAGGGGGCTGTATACTACATTGACCAATGGAGAGGGGAACATTGAAACAAGCTGCCAACACCAAAACTATCATTATTACGTTGATTTTATGTATCATTCCTCGGCTGTTGTACGCGCAGGAAGCAGCCGGCCCGGCCTCCGGCCTTCGCGTTTTTAACCTTGACGAGACTATGAACATCCTCTACGCGTCCAACGAAAAAGAACGAAAAGAATTCCACTGGGATCCCTTTTTCCGGGAAGGCTCTTTCACCATGGGGGGGCATTACGGGGCCTTTCCCACAACGCTTTCGGCGGGAAAAAGCGGTTTTTTAATGGTAGACAACCGGGATATTTATACCGTCTCCCTGCCCTATCAGAACGGGGGAGAACTGGTTTTTCCGGAACCTTTCGTCAACACCATCAGGGAAGCTTTTAGCCGCAGTATAAATGAAGATTCATCCCATTACCGGATTGCCGCCATTATCATTGATCCGGGTCACGGGGGAAAGGATCCGGGAGCGGTCAGCAGCCATACCATAAACGGGAAAACGCTTCATGTGAACGAAAAAGACATCGTTTTGAACACGTCAAAACAACTGCGGGATCTGCTCGTCAAAGCCTATCCCGACAAACGGATACTGATGACCCGTGAAAGCGACATTACCTGCAGCCTGGAAGAACGGACCGTCATTGCCAATGCCGTCCCCATCAGAAAAAACGAGGCGATTATCTATATCTCGATTCACGCCAATTTTGCCTCGAACAAAAACGTCAAGGGCTTTGAAGTCTGGCACCTCAAACCCGACTTCCGGCGCGACGTACTGGACCAGTCGCTGTTTTCCGATTCCCCGGAATTACGCAAAATTATGAATCTGCTTACGGAAGAGGCGTTTATTGCGGAAAGCATCAAAATAGCCGAATCAATCCTTGAATCATTAAAAACGACGATGGGCGCCGCTATACCCTCCCGCGGCCTCAAGGAAGAAGACTGGTTTGTCGTACGGCGCAGCCGTATGCCCGCGGTACTGGTAGAGTTGGGCTTTGTCAGCAACAAGGATGACGCCCTCCTGATGACCACCGATGCGCACTTGCGCAAAATGGTCGAAGCGCTGTATAAAGGAATCGTCGAGTTTGTAGGCGATTTTGAGCGTTCAGGAGGATTCATCGCCGGACGATGAATGGCAAAATAAAGAACATTCTGGTTATTTTCTCCCGTGTCCGTATGTCCAAAAACAGGTTATTGTTGTTTGCCCTGGCGGCGCTGGCGACAGCGGCTTTGATTGAATTCTTTGCGGGGGGGCTTGCCAGAAGAACATTTGTATTCTATACTATGGACAGCAGGATTGCGTCCGTTGAGGAGAGATTCCTCAAGCGTTCCTCATCCCGGGAAGTTGACATAACCCGGTATGTGGAAGAGGCGCTTTTGGGGCCGGTTTCCCCGAATTCCCTGCCCCTGTTTCCCCAGGAAACAAGGCTTATATCCTTGTTGTACCGGGATGGGGTAGTTTATGTGAATTTGTCGGAAGACGCGGCCTTGCCGGCGGCCGTATCGGCGCTGGAAAACCCGCTGATAAAAGCGGATGCGCTGGTATCAGACGCGCCTTTGCAAACCGGGGATGTTTTCATAAACATGGAAACCCTGTATGCCGGCGTCAAAAGGAACTTTTCCTTTGTCAGGGACCTGCGTTTCTTTATTGACGGAAAAGCCGCTTATGCGGGTAAATTCCGGTAAATGCCGGTCCGTTAAGGATAGGCGGGCTTTTGGGGGGAAAACCCCGAAAAACCCTTAATCTGCGATTTTTGGGAAAAAGCAAATTTTGAGTGTTTTGGTATTGACAAAATTACTCGAAATTGTTAGAGTTTTAGTAGCGTTAAATTTTAGATCAATGTTATTTATTGATGAAAGGAGCTTTGCATGAAAAAGATGCTTATTTTTGTCGCCATCGTATCATTAGTGGCGGGGTCCCTGTTTGCTGAAGAAGCGGTTCTTATCGATTTCGGTAAGTTAGCAGCGGATATTCATGTTTCTGTTGGTCCGGAAGATAAGGACACTACGCCGAACCAAAACCGCGCAACCATGATGGATTATTCCCGTGTGCGGTTTGGGGGTTCCTTCACCGAAGAGCAAAAGAAGGTAATGCGGACATCGCTCTCCATTGCCAACTGGGAAGTACTGCTTGCTTCATCTTCGCGGACGGTAACCAACATGGTTCTTAGCTACACCAAGGAAGCCGCTTCCAAACAATGGGGCAAGGTTATGGGCGTTCGGATCCATTTCCCCCTGGAAAGCTACAATTCCTGGGCCATTATTCAACCGCCCTTTGAGATTCCCGCTTTTGAGCCGCAGGCCAATGTCGGGGATGACGGGACCATTGAACCGAATCAGGAAGGTGGTAACGGCATTACCGGGCCGAGCCGTTTTGAAGACGGATACGGTGTGGTAAAGAACGTTGGAACCATTAAATCCCTTGCGGTCAATGTATATGGTTTGAATTTCCCTCATGGACTTTCTGCCCTTTATATTGACAGTTTTGGAACCAAAAAATCATCATTCATGGGTTACCTGACCTTTGACGGATGGGGAGAACTGCGCTGGGACAATCCCAGTTACGTACAGGAAGTACGGAACCGCGACCTCCGCCTGTATCCCCTGTATCCGGCGTCCACACCCTTCATCAAGTTTGCCGGCTTTGAGATCAAGCGCGACGCGGCCAAGGACGGCGGTGACTTTATCGTCTATTTCAAGGACGTAAAAGTTATTTATGATAAAGCGGTTCTTGATACCGACAGAGACCTGGATGACGAAGCTCTGTGGAATATTATCCTGGATCGGGAAAATGCCCGCAAGAGTTGGGAAATGGAACGCTTTGGTCAGAACCAGGTACTCCGTTATCTGGACGGCCAGAAGCAGGCTCGTGAAAATGAATTCACTCCCACTCCGACCACTACCAGTAACCAATAAGGAAAAGCCGGGTCACCGGCAAATTTAAATGAAACTGCCTGAAAACCGGAAACGATTTTCAGGCAGTTTTGTTATAGTAGTATTACTATGAAAGATGCTATCACTCCCAATAAGGAAGCCCTGCGGCAGGTCTTTGAATCCGCTTCCGAGATTAGGTCTCTGGTTGTCAAAGACCTTGAAGGCTATGTAGAACAGGCGCTTTCATCATTGCCTTCCTCCCCCACTCTCAAGATACGCATAAAAGGATTCGACAGCTATTACAAGAAATATCTGCGCCTGCTTAAATCAGGTATTGCCGAGCCGCATATTACCGATCTTATGGGTATCAGGGTTATCTGCCCTTTTATTGAAGACCTTACCAAGGCGGAAACGTTAATAAAAGAACATTTTGATGTTATTGAAACAGAACAAAAAGGACATTACACCTTTAAGGAATTCGGTTACGAATCAATCCATGTGTTGATCAAGATACCCGCTGATATTGTCCACAAGAGGGGGCAGGCCGACTGCGAACTGGCTGAAATACAAATTCGGACCATTTTGCAGGATGCCTGGGCTGAAGTAGAGCATGAACTGGTTTACAAAGCTGAATTCAGCCCCTTTGACATGCCGATGAAACGCAAACTCGCCGCGGTCAATGCAAGCCTTTCCCTTGCCGATATTATTTTTCAGGAGATTCGCAGTTACCAGAAGCAGCTTAACCACCAGTTGGAAAGGCGCCGGGAGACCTTCTACCAGAAGATTGAAGAATCCACCGACGCGCTGCTCTTTTCAGACATTGCCGGCCTGAAAATAGATCAGGAGAAAAAAGTTTCACCCCTGCACAAGGGCACCAGTTCCATTGACGATCTGCTGTTGGACGCGTTGTATGCCCACAATAAAAACCAGTTTGAAGAGGCTATTGCCCTGTACAGCCAGATACTTGAATTGAAACCGGAAAAATCTTCGGTTTGCTCCCTCATTTATAAACACCGGGGAATGGCAAATTTTGCCCAATCCAAATACGGGGACGCAATAGCGGATTTTACCCATGCGCTTGATTTGGATAAATCCTACAAAACCGCCTATTACCGGGGCGTTGTCTATTCCGTATTAAAAGAGCACTCCAAAGCCATTGACGATTTTACCTTGTCGCTGGAACTGAACCCGTTTCAGGCTTTTTGCCTGTTCAGGCGCGGCCAGGCATATTACCATGTCGGTGATTATCCCCAGGCCCTTTCCGACTGCGAAGCGTCTCTTGCGATGGAACCTGAAAACGAAACGGTGCAAAAGTTCCGCGTCCTGATCCAGAGCAAACTGAAAATGTAAATTTTATCCGGAAGAACTCACACAAAGATCACAAAGGTACAAAGATCACAAAGAAGGAAAGAAAAAGGAGGGTATTGTATGCAAGCTGAGATTGATAAATCACGATAAGATAACAAACAAAAACCCCTTGATTCTTCTTTGTGATCTTCTCTTTCTTTGTGATCTTTGTGTGAATTCTTATCGAACTAAAGCAACAGCATCAGGACTTTCGCCATCGGCCCCGGCGCACAGTGATACCGGAATACAGCGCAGGGATGAGCCCGGCGGATACGCGTCAGAACAATCAACAAGAAGTTTAAGGTAATTTTCACTAACGGCCCGGCGGCGTCCTTCCGAATCGGGTTCTCCCTTTTCCACAACGGCGGATAATTCACGGCCCAGCCAGGTTTGGGCATATTCCCGCCTGTTCCGCAGGGCCAACGCGGTAAGCGCTTCCACCCGCCGCGTTGTATCCCGTTCACACACGGGGTTTTTCAGGGAAAAGGCCGCGGTTCCCGGACGTTTTGAGTAGGGAAAAGCGTGTATCCACGCAAAGCCAATTTCCGCGCACAGGGCGAGGGTTTGGTCAAATTCGGCTGAGGTCTCACCGGGAAAACCGGCTATAATGTCGCAGGCCAAAAAGGGATTGTCTTTGACCGAACGCAGAAGCGCCGCCCCCTGTTCCACCGTCTGCGTTTGATAGACCCTGCCCATACGGCGCAATACCGTATCGCTGCCCGACTGTACCGAAAGGTGAAAATGGGGGCGTATCCGCGGATGCGCCAAAACCGAAGCAAGCCTGTCATTGATTCCTTCCGGCTCAAGGGATGAAAGGCGCAGGGCGATGGCGGCGCTGCCCTCCACAAGGCGCTCCAAAAGCCCGGCAAGATCCGTGCCGGAATGATTATACTGAGTGATATTTACGCCGGTAATTATCAGTTCGGGGCAGTTTCGCGCTTCAAAAGAGCGCAATTCGGCAAGGGCGGTTTCAGGCGGCAGGCTGACGCTGGGGCCGCGGGCAAGGCATACGCGGCAGTAATTACAGCCGTTATTACAGCCGTCCTGTATCTTTAAATAACCCCGCGAATGGAAGGAAAATTCCTCCGGCTTAAAACTGAACGGTCCTTCCCCTCTTGCCTGCTCCATCCATCTTTCCAGAATTTCGGAGATGTCCAAGAAGGAAGAATTAACCACGGAGTACTGCTGTCCGTTGGACAGCTTGGAGTTACACGGAGTTTTGATACGATAGTCTTTTATTCCTCCGTGTAACTCCGTGTACTCCGTGGTAAAAAATTCTTCCTGGATTGCCCCGGGCAGTTCACTATCCGGCGCGCCGGCCATCGCTGCTTTTAGCAGATAGTTCGGCAGTTCAAGCAACGCGCTTTTCGCTGATCCGGCATTGTCGTTATTACCCTGCCCCCCGCCAACCACAAAAAGTCGGCGGCGGCCGGAAACTCCCGCCGCGGCTTCCGTTTCAAACAAGGCGATTTCAGCGGGATCAAGCTGCGCATAACAGCCGGTAACGATCACGCATGAATCGGGATTTTCCCGCAATGCCTTGCGTATAAGGCGGCGGCTTTTTTGATCGGCCTTTGAGGTTACGGTACAGGTATTGATGATGATTATTCCCGGTCCCGAAGGGATTGTTCCTGAAAGAACGAGGGAAAAACCCGCTTTTCTGAAAGAATCGGCAAGGGCTTCGCTTTCAAGCTGGTTAAGCTTACAGCCCAGGGTATAGAGCGCGATGGGATACATTGAAACGATTATCGGCTGGCAAGGGCCTGCCGTGTGCGGTCCAGGCCGCGCCGCGCGTCGGGAAGCTGGGGATTCAGCGCGAGGGCTTTCTCGTAAGCGGAAACCGCCTCGGTGAGATCACCGGCGTTTTCACGGGCAAAGGCAAGCCGCGTCCACCAGGCGGCGTTCTGCGGCATCCAATAAACCGCCGTAGAAAGGGCAATATCCGCGTGGCGGTATTTTCCCATCCGTATATAAATTTCCCCGATAAAATAATACACGTTTTCTATCCGCTGGCCGCTTGGGGCGAGATTCACATATTCCTGAAAATACTGCAACGCCTCGTTGTTGTTCCCCTGGTAGTAGTACGCCTCGCCGAGAATTTCCGCCACCCGCGCGTCATAGCGGCTGAGGCTGCGGGCAACGCGGGCGGAACGCAGGGCTTCCCCATAACGGCCCAAACGCAGCAGGCTCCAGCAGCTCACCACATAGGATTCCAGATTACCGGGGTCTTCGGCAATTTCTTCCTGACAAATTTGAATCGCCCGTTCAAAATTTCCCAGCCGGTACTCGGCAAGGGCGTCCGGTTTTACCTGCGCAAAAACGACAGACCCGGCTGCCGCCAACAGCAGGGCCGTGGCGGCGCTGCGTAGAGTGCTCATAACGCGGCGTTCTTTCCAACCATGGTGCAGCGGCCGTTAAACACACAGCCCGATTCCATATAAATTTCAGGGGCGGTCACATTTCCCTCAAGTTTACCGGTAACGGTAACTTCGACTTTTTCGGCGGCGGTGACATCGCCTTTCACATAGCCCCGGATTATAACCCGTGACGCGTCAATATCGGCGTTTACCACGGCTTCCCCGTCAATAACCAAAAGCCCCTCCGCGCTGATTTCCCCGGAAACTTTGCCCCGGATAAGGAAAGGCTTCTCAAAATGTAAAGTCCCGGTAAAATCAATATCCGGTGAAAGAATCGTGTCAAAATCATCATCTTCCAGAACGTCACTGTGAATGTCGGTCACTGTACCCTCCGTGCGTGGAGCACTTGTCCAGAAATTACTATCAGTATATCATAAACACAAAGGAGAAGACAATGGACTTTGTAGGAATAATGAAAGGCAAGGCCGTATCAAAGCGCAAAAAGCTGGTACTGCCCGAAGGGACTGAACCGAGGACAATCAAGGCGGCTCGAATCATCGTTGACGAGAAGCTTGCCGCCAGCGTAACCCTGCTGGGGGATACCGCGGCTATTCAGGCGGCGGCGGGAAAAGAAGGGGTGAACCTCAACGGTATAGAGATAGTGTGCCCCCGCTCCAACAGCAAGCTGGACGCGTACGCCCATGAGTATTATGAACTGCGCAAACATAAAGGCATGACTGAGGAACAGGCCAAAATTGACATGACCGACACCTTGCGCTGGGGGGCGATGATGGTCCGTATGGGCGAAGCCGACGCTTCAGTCGCCGGCGCCGAAAATACCACCGGCGACGTGATACGGGCGGGGCTTGCCATTATCGGCACGGTTCCCGGCCTTAAAACCGCTTCGTCCTGTTTTGTCATGGCGGGCCTTGATTCCCAATGGGGCGCCGACGGGGCAATGATTTTTTCCGACTGCGCGGTGGTACCCGACCCAACCGCCGAACAGTTAGCCGACATAAGCGAAAGCGCCGCCCGGTCCTGCCGGGAATTTCTGGGAGTAGAGCCGGTTGTCGCCCTTTTGTCATTTTCCACCAAAGGTTCCGCCAAACACGATAATGTCGCCAAGGTGCAGTCCGCGGTTGAAATCCTGAAGGGGAAGAATCCCGGCTTTGTGTTTGACGGCGAATTGCAGGCGGACGCGGCGCTGGTTCCCTCGGTAACCGACAAAAAAGCGCCGGGCAGCCCGGTGAAAGGAAAGGTGAACACGCTGGTTTTTCCGGATCTGGGTTCGGGCAATATCGGCTACAAACTGGTGCAGCGGCTGGGCAAAGCCGAAGCGTTCGGCCCCTTCCTCCAGGGTTTCGCGAAGCCAATAAGCGACCTTTCCCGCGGAGCCTCGGTTGACGATATTGTTACGACTTGCGCCGTAACGCTTTCAAGAGCGCAGTAAGAATAAAGAGAAGAATATAACCACGGAGGACACGGAGTTTCACGGAGGTTTAAAATATTAGTATCTTTATTCTTCTTCCTCCGTGAAACTCCGTGTACTCCGTGGTTATATTCTTACTTCTTGGACAACCTTGAGTGTACCACAGGAAACACAAAACTCCGTGGTAAATTTTTTAAGGTTGAATTAGTAAGCGGTTCTATTGCTTGGGAACAACTTTGGTTTTTGGTTTTTTCCTGCCTGTCTCAGCCGGAACGGCGGCGGGAGGATGGCTGTCAAATACGGCAAGGGCAGCGTCATGAAAACCAACGGATACATGGCGCAGGAATTCGTTCAGTATGTATGCCAGAGAATTCAGGGTTGTTCTTTTCCGTTTGATAGAGGTAAGGTCCGCGTCAATAAGCAGGCCGGGCTGCAGATGATGCGGGTTGACCACCAGATCAAAGCGGTAATATTCCTTTTCCAGACGGACAAGACGTTCTTCCATGATGCGCCGTTCGGCGGGGTACAGGAATTCGGACATATTCTTTATCCGCTCATGCATCCGGGCCAGCGCCCGGCGGTATTCACCGCGGCGGATATCGCCGGGATGGCTGTCTTTTTCGATAAAGATTTCGCCTGAAATTTCGTACGGGGTCTCGCCTTTTTTTTTGATCAGGTCCCGTATGCGGCTCTTGTTTTTTTTGGCAAGGTCTTCAAAATCGTTGACCTTAAAAACCGATTTGGAATCCTGATAGGACACTTCAATTAAATCCCACAGATGCTGTACGTCATTCTCAAAATTTTTGACCTGGGCCTCATAGGTTTTGCAGTCTTCGGCAAGCTGATCCCGGTCCAAATACCACAGCCGTATCTGATAACGCTCATCAGGCAGACGCTCCTCATCATTATCCTCATACTCGCGTATGATCAACTGACGCCCATTGTGCGCGTTCTCGATAAATTGATAACTCATATCCGCGTGGTCAAGCAGCGAAACAAGCAAATTTACCGCCGTATTGAATCCACGGGTGCGGATAGTTTCAATATCCGCGCTTTTTCTGACATGTTCCCGTACATTTGCCGGATTTAAACCGGGAGGAGCAATTTCAGCAAAGAGGCCGGTAATCCGTTCCTCAATCTCCTTCTCGGCGGAGGCGTCAACCGCGCGGTCGATGCTTTCAATAATATGCCGGGGGATAAGGTCTTTGATCAGGTATTTGGCCGCCGCATGACAGTGGAAAACGGGACTGATAAGAAGGGTATCGGGAACATTGATTGAAAGTTTGAGATCGGTTACGGTTTTGGGCCTCTGCGCGTTATCCCTGAAAACACATTTGACGATTAAGCCGGGACTTTCTTCAGGGAGAAACGCTCCGGCATCCTGGCGGAGCAGATTATTGGAGTGAGTCTCCAAATCGTTGAGGTTCTGGTCCGCAGGCTTTTCAATCTCGCCGGCGTTGAATTGTCCGGTTTCTCCTCCCGAACGCAGCAGTTCCGCAATTTCACCGGCGGTATGGTATATAAAAACCGCAGTCTCGTCCCTGTCATCAGAGGCCGTATAGCGGCCAAACAATTCCTGATAATGCCGGTCAACCGTGTTATACACTTTTTCTTTCAGGCTGTCCTTGCTGTTAAGGCGCTCAAAAACTTCCGGGGATAATTTATCTTTAAGATAATGGAGCATATTACCGGTTTCATCTTCCAAAATCTGCGTTACCGTAAGTTGTACCGTCTGCGGCGTCACCGGCGGCGGGTCTTCATGTACCGGCACATTCCTCATGCCCGCGGCGGACTTCCGCGCATAAACGGCATTGGGGCGTTTGGGCAAATTAACTGTTCCCATGGGCAGCTCCTTTACCTACAGGGTACCATATTATTGCGGGTGTGCATACTCCGGAAAGTTCAGTATACCCGCGCGAAACAATACGCTATCTGGTATTTTTCGCAAGAAACTACTATCATCATAGTATGCGCTTGCATGAGATTCCCGCGGAAACGGATACGCCGCAACCCGGTGATATGGCTGATAAACTGACAGAGTTTATGGGGCGGCATGATTTTTTCATCCTGAGTACCCATGATCCTGCGGACGCGGACGGTCTGGGCGCGCAAATGGTAATGGCCTGTATTCTGCGGGAGAAGGAAAAAAAGTTTCGTATTATTAACGCCAGCGCCATACCGAAACATTTCAAATATATGGACCCGCAAGGGATAATAGAACAGTGGAACAAGGAACAACACGGAGATCTGCTGGAACAGGCCGGCCTCATCCTGCTGGATACGGCGGATGAGCGCACAATGGGTCACATGAAAGAAGCGGTCGGCCAGTCAAAAGAAGTGTTTGTGATTGACCACCATGAACCAAAGTCCCATGCCGCCTTTTCGGGTATTGCCGATTCTTCCTCGGCGTCTACCTGCGAATTGACGGTGGAACTGGCGAAAAATCTGGGAATTGTCCTTGATCCGCAGGCCGCCTTTGCCGCGTATATCGGCATTGCCTACGATACCGGTTTTTTTGCCTATCCAAAGACGGGGCCGCGGACATTCCGTTCCGCCATGGCGCTTTTTGGGCTGGGCGTAAAGCCCAACGAAGTTTACCGGCAGCTTCACGAAAACGCGTCAATAGGGTCGCTGCTCCTGCAAAAAAGAGCCCTTGCCGGCCTGACGCTGCACCACGGAAACAGGGTTGCCGTGCAGGTACTGCGCCTTGAGGATTTTGCCGAAGCGGGCGCGTCGCAGGAGGACACCGAGGGTTTTGTCAATTTCCCCATGAAGGCAAGAGAAGTTGTTGTTTCCCTTATGTTAAAAGAATCGCCTGAGGGAAGAATACGCTGTTCCCTGCGTTCAAAAGGAAATATCAATGTCGCCAAAATTGCCCAGGAATTAAACGGCGGCGGGCATATTAACGCGTCAGGTTTCAAGAGCGAATTGGACATTGATCAGACTCTCGCGCTCGCTCTGGCAAAAATTGCCGAACATCTGGACAAACCATGAACCATAAACGATTGCCGGTATTGGTGATTTTTATTCTGTGCGCCGCCGGAATAGCGATTTTTTCTTTTTGGCCTTTCAGTGAAGAAAAACCTCAGGAACAGCGGCGCACCCGTATCATTGTCCCCAGTACGGCGGATTATTCGGATATGGATTCCGCGCTGTCTGAATACACAATCCGCGAGGACAGTTACAGCCTCAAGGTTCCCCTTGACGAGGGGGAATTTGCCATAACGGAATTGACGATTGATTTTGACAATGACGCGGTAGAGGAACAGATTGTTGTTTATCGAAGCCTGACCGATACGGAAAATCCGGTCTCCCTGACTCTTTTTAATTATGATAATCGCAGTAAAACATACCGGCGTCTGTGGAACATTCCCGTCGCGGCGACAATGCCGGGAACCGTTTCATTGTACACCCAGGACCTGCTCGGCGACCGCAGCTTTTGCGTTATCGTAACCGGCATGAATATGCAGGGAGAGCATACCATGACGGTCTTCCGTGAAAACCCGCAGGGAGACAAGAGCCAGCCCTTTATCACCATCGCCTGGATACAGGTAGGCGGCTCCATTACGGTGCAGGAAACAGAACGGCCGCTGGCGTATCAGCAGGGTATCGCCAAGGCGCAGCCCTTTGTCATTACTACCTATGGGCGCGACAATGAGTCGAATAATATGATGGACAGAATTGAAATTTCCTATACCTTCAATCCGCTGAAAAGAAGCTACGAACAAAGCGCCGTAACCCGCGTGCCGGGGTCGCAGATCGAACAGCGGCGTTTGCGGGAAATTCTGAACGGCGACGCAAAAGTTTTTGAAGATTTTATTTATGATCTGTGGTACTACATCAGTCCTGAGGGAACTATTGACAAAAGCCAATACCTTTATTTTGACCCGGTAAAACGCGAAATTATTTTTTATAGCGACGATATTGAGCAGGTCTTTGTCTGGCAGAATTCCAATTCCACCCGCTACGGGATTTATGTTTCCAGCCAAAACATTTCGGTAACTACGCTGCGCCGTTTTTTGGATATAGAAATGGAATCCCTGGACAGCGTGCACATGAGGGTCTTTGAAGACGTTAAATTAAAAATCAACCTCAACGCGTCATGGGACGGTTTGTACCGCCGCGCGGCGTCTGTTACACGCGCTCCGGCCGAGGAAAAAAACGTCCATCCCTACATTGACGCGGTGTACGACAGTTCTCTGGGAAGGCTGCGTTTCCGGACCAACGGAGAATACGAATTAAGCTCCTCAGGTTCGCTGACAAAAGGCAGGTACGCTTTTTTCCGGGTTAATAACCAGGAACTTTTGGAACTCCGCCCCGAACACAACGGCCCTCAAAGCGGCGCTCAGAGCGGCGCAAAAAAAAATAACGGTGAAAACCGGCTTATCTACAAACTCAGCAATATGGAAAAAGGTGAAGGCTTAAGCCTCGTACGGGTACGCCTGGGAACCGTAGGCATTCATGAAATTCATGAAGCTCCGGTCATCATGACCAAAGCGCCGTAAATTTGTTATACTGGGGAAAGAGGTATAATTGCGCTTCAAAATAATTCCGGCAATATGGTTACTCTGCGCTGTTTTTCCGCTTTTTGCCCGTGATGTAGAAATTCTTCTTGAGGATACCGAACTGGGATTGCCCCTTGAAGGGGCGGTGATTCGCTCATGGGACGGCAAACAGTATATCTGTGATGAAAACGGCAAGGCCCTGATTTCCGCGCCGGATGACCGGCGGGTAGTGATACAGGCCGCCTATCCGGGTTATGAAAGCGGCAGGCTGGTTATTACGCCGGAAACCAATGTTTATACTCTGGGTTTACGGCTTTCCGGCGTTATACAGGGCAAAGAACTGGTGATCGAAGCGACGCAGCCGGGAACCAGCGAAACAAAAACCGGACGCAGCGTCGCCCTTTCCGGCCGGGAAATCACCCAAACCGCCGAAATCGGCGTCATTGAAGATGTGATGAATTCGGTTAAACTGCTGCCGGGCGTAGGCTATGCGGGGCTGTTCGACAGCCAACCCAGCATACGGGGCGGCGATCCGGGGGACATGAGCGCGTCGCTGGACGGTTTTTATATATCAAACCCCTATTACTGGGGCGGCGGTTTCTCGATTTTTGATCCCCGCATGGTGCAGAGCGCCCAGTTGAGTCACGGGGTGTTTTCAACCCGCTACGGTAACACCATTTCCGGCCTTCTGGACGTTACTTCCAAAAAACCCTCCCCTACCGAAACCGAATTAGAATTGGGGGTCAGCACCAGCGCCGCCAGTTTCAACCTTTCTTTTCCGCTGGCGGGCAAAGGCGGCATTCTTTTGATGGGCCGCACCACCTATTACGATCCGATTATCTGGCTGTTTCAGCAGGCGGCAAAATCAATCGAAGCGCTTGAAATGGTGAACGCGATACAAACGGCCCCCTATATCAGAAGCGGGACCATTACCGGCAATTACCGCTTTTCCGACAGTATTGAACTGCAGGCAACCGGATTTTGGGGCATGGACGGCATCGGGGTTGACTATGAAAATTCCACCCGTACCAGCAAGCTCAAAAGCGATTCATCCATACAATTTGACTATACCAATTATCAGGGTTTTATCACATCCGCGCTTTCATGGAATCCCCGTAACGATATGCTGTTAAAACTGACCGCGGGAACCGGCTATACCAGAATGGTTGTTGACGGGGATATACAGGACATTATTTATGAAAAATCGTTTGTATGGACCGAAAAAAACGCCGGGTATTATGATTTACTCAAAACAAACCCAAAATTCAAAAACCCATATAATTTGATAGATGATTTCATTATCAAGGAGAACGAAACAGAATTCAACGCGCAGGGACGCTTTGATTATGACTGGGAATTGAAAGACGGTTTGTTGTTTGCCATGGGGATGCAGGAACGGTTCAGCCGGTACTCCGTCACAGGCACAATAAAAATGTCCGAGGCAATACCGATCAGTTCACGTGAACCTTCTGAACGGCCTTTCCTGCTTGGTTTAATGGATATTACCGATCCGTATCTGGCAAAGATAATGAGGGTGAGATTTCCCATTGAATACCCCCCCAATGCGGAGAACCGGATGTTTACCACATCGGGTTACAGCCTTGTCGAATACCATACGCCGGGCAGCCGGTTCGGCACGGAACTCGGCCTGCGCGTCGATCATTTTTATCTGATCGGCAAGGATGATCTTGCCCTCTCGTCAAAGCCCGCTTTGAATCCCCGGCTCAATATGGATTTTAACGTATTCAAAAATCAGGGGATAGTGCACTCGTTTGACCTGAGCGCCGGAACCGGCATGTTTTCATCAGTAAACAACATGATTTCCTATGCGGAAAAAAAATACAACCTGAATGAAATAAGGCCGAATCGTTCCTGGACTTCGGTTTTGGGTTCCAAACTGGAATTTCCCGAAGGATTAAATTTCAATATCGAAGGCTACTATAAATACATATTTGACCGCACCTATATCCCGATACAATATGGTATTAATGATATTGACATACGGCCCCAATTCAACGGCGAAGGCAGGGTTTGGGGCATTGACGTGATGCTGCAAAAATTACAGTCCCGTTTTTGGGACGGCTGGCTTTCCTATTCCTTCAGTTGGGCAAAATACCGCGACCCTGATTCAGGAAATGCCGACAGGGGCTTTTCGGGCGGAGCGCGGGGAAATGACTGGTACTTTCCCTCATACCACCGTTTTCACAACCTGAACCTTATCTTTAATATCAAGCCCGCGCCCCGCTTTAATCTTTACACCCGTTTTGGCTTGGCTTCGGGCACGCAGATTCAAAAGCGCGACGGCAACAGATCTGTAAGTTATCCGGTATATGTATATACTGATGACCCGTCCAGAGGTTATTTTATCGAAAGATACGAATCGTCTGCCGAGCAGGATGAAAACAGCCGTACTAAGCCGTCGATACCCCTGGATTTCAAATTCTCCCTCTTTGGAAAAAATGACAACGGAAAGGCCCGTTATGAGCTGTATTTCGCCATGGAAAACGTCCTCACGCTGCTGGATACCTCGAAGAGAAACACCCGGTTCAATCAGAATACCGGCGAGACTGATACCGGCAGCGACATTGCATCGTATGAAATACCTGTTCCGATACCGTCGTTTGGGTTTAAGTACAGTTATTAAAGAGAAAACAAGGAAGGAAGGAATGAAACATTTACAGAAGTTCCTGCCGGTGAGTTTATCGGTCATGGTATGCCTGAGTTGTGTTTCCGTGATAGAAAAAACAGGGCAAACCCTGGACGGTTCCGCGTTTGCCGAAAAACAGGCCGCCGTATACCGCACGCCGCGTAACACAGTCGGGGCAATGGAAATTCGGGAAATGCGGGACAAGGCCGGAAAATCCTCAATTATCATCACGCTGGAACAGTTTCCCGCCATGAAGATACGGGGAACGGCGCCGGACGATAAGGGAACATTTCAGCTTATAGCGATGGATTATCTGGGCGGCAACGTTTATGGCTGGAATGAATACCGTTTGGACCTTGCCGGATCAGGAAACCTTGTGTTAGGCGAAACTACAGCAAGACTTTCTGTTACTGACGAAATTGAAACCGTGGGTATATCATCAGGCCGCATACGGCGTTACGACACCCGCATTACCGGAAACGAGGCCCTGTCCAGCCTGCGCAACCGCCATGAACGTATTCTTGCCCTTGCCGAATGGATGAAGAACCGTGAAAATCCGCCGACATTCAACAACTGTGACTCATTTGAAAAGTACTGGGAACCGGTTTTGTTTCCTGAAACGGTTTCAAAAAAGAAAAGGCCCGCGCTCTGGCGGCAGGAAAATGACCAATGGGTCAGGGCTGAAGAAATACGCTGGAACACAGGCTATACTGAGCGGGTCTTCCCCGAAGAATTACGGGGTATCCGCAATTCCGGAACCATGCTGCGCGACTGGGAAGAAGCCGTTAAATGGATATACATTGAACACGAATGGAGCCGTATACGGGAATTGCTCGCGCGGGAAACGCTTTTTGACAAAAAGAAATAAAGGTCTACCTGAAACCGCGACTCACCATTGAGTTAATCATCGGTTCACCGGCAAAATATTCACCGTTCAGGCGCCGCTTAAATATACAATCGCGTTTTTAAACAGCAATTTTTCTTTTTCCGCCTGAGACAGGCCGGCGGGCGCGTCTTTTTCGGCGCGGTCAATGGCCTGGGCCGCGGCCCGCCTTTCGTAGCCCATTTCAGCTAACGCTTCAATTAAATCGCCGTAGGGCGAAGATGCCGGGGAATCCGCGGGCGTATGGACCAGTTTGCCTTTTAACGCCAGAAGCATTTTCTGGGCGGTCTTTTTTCCCAGTCCGGGAACCGCTTCCAGCCGGGCAAGGTCGCCGGCTTCCAGGGCGCGCTCAAGTTCTTCCTGCCCAATACCGCCCATTATTTTCAGCGCCCCCTTGGGGCCGATGCCCTCAACTTTCAGCAGTTCCAGAAAGGTATTGCGCCGCGTTTCATCGGCAAAGCCAAACAACCGCATCTGATCGTCACGATGGTACAGCCAGGTAAAGACCCGGCACTCCCCGCCTGAGGACGATAGTTGTTCCATGTCTGTAGCCGGCATGGTAATCTCCCACTCCAGACCGCCGGTCAGGAGAAATAAAGCCTCGCTATTTTTCCCGCCGACAATGCCCCGAATACTGTTGAACATGGTTTAACTATAGCATTTTTATGTATATGGAAACAACGCACATAACTGTATAATTCAGCCGGAGGGGGCGCTGGGGGTATGAGAGAAAGAAGAATTTTTACCACGGAGTACACGGAGTTTCACGGAGGAAGAAGATTTTCGTACCAAAACTCCGTGGTTATATTCTTCTTAAGTAACACGCGTGGAGTCACCGCCTGTACTGAGCAATATCCCTCCCGCGCATACGGTTAGGGGCGCGACGAGGAGCAGGCCGAAACAGCCGACCAGGGTATGCACTACTTCTGAGGAAACCCAGACCATGTTAATGACGTTTTCCAGGGGAACGCCCTGGGCGATAAAGGTCATGATCATGGCGGTATATTCGGCGGAATAGGCGAGCAACAGAGTCGTGGACATGGTTCCGGCGGCCTGGCGCGCAACGGTAAAACCGGAGCGCATAAGACCGGCGCGACTCAGGGCGGGCTGCTGTTTCTTGATTTCATCCATGGCGGCGGCAACGTCCATCGCCAAATCCATCATCGCGCCGGAAGCGGCGATAAAAATCCCCGCGATAAACAGATGCGCCAAGTTAAGGTGTCCGTATCCCGAAAAAAGCAGCGCCTCCGTAAAAGGGCGTACCGCGCCGTGAATCTTAAACCAGCCGGTAAAAGCAAACGCCAGTATCGCGGTAAAAACAACGCCGCTTGCCGCGCCTAAAAAAGCGACCACAGCCCGGCGGGAAAGCCCAGCCACCAGAAACATAATGATTGCGGTTATCAGCAGCGTGATAATCAACGCGCCAAAAATCGGGTCCCAGCCGCGAAGTATCATCGGATAGAGAACGCGGACAAGGGCGGCGGCGGAAAAGACAAACGTTATCAGTATTTTGATTCCCATCCAGCCCATGATCAACAGCATGACCAAAATGAAAATGACGCAGAGAAAAACAGTTTTCCCGGTACGGTAATGATCAATAATCTGGACATGGGCAATCTCCCCGTCTTCGGTTAAGTTCAACACCGCAAAGGCAATATCGCCCGCGACAAAAGCCTTGTCCAGTTCCATTTTTCCCATCATGTTATTCGATGAAGAATGAATCTGATTTTTGTAAGGCCCGGAAAGTATTTTTACTTCAAGCTGCTGTTCCCCCTGCCTGACCGGGCCGATAATTTTAAGCCGCTCGTTGTTTACTTCGATAACGCGCACTTTAGTCCGCGCGGCGTTTACCTGAACCGCGCTTCCCTTAAAACCGGTGGGAACGACCAGCATCAAAAGCGTCAGCAGTCCCGCGACAATGATAAAAATAGTATCTCTTTTTGACTCCTTGAAATAATGAGGAGTAAATATATCCAAAATAGTTTTCAATCTATTTTTCATCCCTAAGAAATCTCTCATTAATTCACCATTAAGAATATAACCACGGAGTACTGCTGTCCTACGGACAGCTTGGAGTTTCACGGAGGAAGAGGAATTAAGATACTAATATCTTAAACCTCCGTGGTACTCCGTGTCCTCCGTGGTTATATTCTTCTTCAATTTACCTTCAAATTCATCACGCTGGCGAGCTTGCGGAATATATCCGTGTTATCATAGTAGCCGCCAAAAATTTCCTGATGTATGCCGCTGGCAAAAGTAGGAACCGGTACGCCGGTATGGGCGTAACTCGTCCAGCCGATGCCCGCGGTCTGGTTCATCATCTGGGTCAGCTTGACCGTCAGCGGCTCGTAGCCGCCGTAGAGCAGGTATTTATCCTCGGCAAAGGAACGGACTTGCTCGTTACCCATTGAACGCTGAAAGGCAAATTCAATTTGCTCTTTCTGGAAAGCGGACAGGGAATTAAAATCAATGCCGAAGGATTCTTTTATTGCCGGTAAAAGATCGGCAAGTTTGGCCTGTGCAACCGGGGTCTTTGCCTTGTAGGGTTTTAGCACTTCATCGTCAAAGGCGACATACGATCTTTTCTGTAACGCGACTTTATCAAAAAAGGTATCGTACTGGGTTCCGGCAAAACCGATGGTCAGGCCGCCGGTCTCATGATCGCCGGTTACCACGATAAGGGTTTCTTTGGGATGCTTTGCGGCAAAGTCAAGCGCGACGCGAATAGCCGCGTCCAGGGCAAGCACGTCATGAATGGTCGCCCCCGCGTCATTGGCATGGCACGCCCAGTCAACCTTCCCGCCTTCAACCATCAGGAAGAAACCTTTGGGGTTGTCCAGTAACTCAATGCCCTTTTTGGTAAAATCGGCAAGGGAAAGCTCGTCCGGCTTGCGGTCAATTTCGTACTGCATCGCGCCGTCATCCTGCAGCCGGGGGCTGATGGCGATCACTTTCCCGCCGCCGGGCTTGAGCGCGTTAAATCCGTTCTTGGTATCAACGTAGGTAAAACCATTGGCTTTGGCGATTTCAACCGCATCCTTTTGGTCGTTGTTTTTTCCGGTCCTTTGAAGCAGGGAACCGCCGCCGTAATAATCAAAATCGCTTTGGGCAAGCTGCACGGCAATGTCGTAGTAATTACTGCGCGAGGCGGCCCGCGCGTAGAACGACGCCGGCGTCGCGTGGTTCAGCGTGACCGACGACACTATGCCGACTTTCATTCCCGCTTCACGGATGTATTCGGTGATGGGCTTAAACTTCTTTGTCTTGCCGGCATCCATGTTGATAACGCCGCTCAAGGTCTTGTTGCCGCTCGCGATCGCCGTTCCCGCCGACGCCGAATCGGTGATAAAGGTTCCCGCGTCATAGGTGGTGGTCAGTCCCGTGACCGGAAACTGACTAAAACCCAGGCGGGTTATGGTTATGTCTTTTGACGAACGGGCGGTGGCAAACACCTCGGCGGAACTGACCTGCGGCATCGCCATACCGTCCCCGATAAACAGGAACACATACTTTGCCTGTCCCTTCCCGGCAACCGAATCATTGCGCGCGCTCCCGTCCGCGCCGCCTTTCGCAAACAGCGGCTGGAACGCGAGCGCCAGCATACATACCAAAATTGCAATTCTGTTGTTCATATAAACACTCCTTGATATTGGTTGGCTGCACGGTACGCGCGGAATATGAGGATTTTGTTTAAGAAAGATAAAAAGATGGTGAAAATTCCAGAAGACTGCGAAAAAACTTCACACAAAGATCACGGAGGGACAAAGGACACAAAGGAAGGAAGGAAAAAAGGGGTTGTTGTAAGTAAGTTGAGATTGATAGCTTCACGACAAGATAACAGACAAAAACCCCTTGAATATCTCTTGGTGTTCTTCTCTTTCTCCGTGTTCTTTGTGTGAAATTTCCCCTAATCCCGGCGCCTTTGCGTGATCTATTCAAAACAGGCAGAATTGTGGCAATATTAAAGGCAGAAAAACCCGCAAAGGAGATTAATATGGCAGAAACCGTCAAAGGAAAACTGACATTTAATGACGGCTCCGTGTACGAGGGCGACATGGTCAACGGCAAACCCCACGGCAAAGGAAAATTATCTTATGTATACGGCGGTGTATACGAAGGTGATTGGGTTGACGGAGAACAAACAGGCATGGGAAAAATGACCTATCCGGACGGCGAAGTTGATGAAGGAAGATTTCAGGATAGCGAATTTGTGGGGTGACCGTCGCCAATTCTTTCCCGAAGATTTCATTCGAAGATTTCACACAAAGATCACCAAGGTACAAAGATCACAAAGGGAAAGAAAAGGAGGGGTTGTAAGCCATCTGAGCTTGTTAATTTCACGATAAGATAACGTACAATAACCCCTTGATTCTTCTTTGTGTTCTTCTTTTCCTTCGTGTCCTTTGTGTGAAATCTTTATATCAAATCCCCGCTATTAGCCGCACAAATTGCCGCCCCCAGACCGTCGGCGGCATGATCGGGCTTGGGTATTTCCGGCAAACCTAAAATAATCCGCACCATTTCCTGCACTTGTTTTTTTCCGGCATTGGCAATGCCTGTTACCCCCTGCTTGATCGCGTTGGGCCTAAGCTCCGTTATCATCAGTCCGCGTTCGGCAAGGGCGGCAAAGACCACCCCCCGCGCTTCGGCGACGAGCAGCGCGCTGGAGACATTTCTGCCAAAGTACAGGGTTTCAATGGCGGCTTCCGCGGGCCGGTAGGTATCCAATAATGAGCGGATTGATTCCATGATGGAGAACAGGCGTTCCGCCTGGGGGCGGCCCGCTTTTGTTTCAATGCTGCCGTGATCAACGTAGCGGATTTTTCCCCCGATGTAGTCAACCACTCCCCAGCCGGTGGAAGCCAGGCCGGGGTCAATACCGATGATGCGGCGGCCCCGGTCTTTACTCCGCTTCGTAGCCTTCGGGGATGCTGATATTGGTGTAGACGTTTTGCACGTCATCGTTTTCTTCAAGTTTATCAACCAGCTTGAGGGCCTTGGCGGTAGCGTCATTGTCCAGCGTTACTTCCGCATCGGCGACCATGCTGATTTCGGCGCTCATGGTTTCAAAATTTTTCGCCTGTAGCGCGTTCATCACCGCCTCAAAATCTTCCGGCGAGCTGGTTACTTCGATAATGCCTTCCGAAGCGGAAATATCCTCCGCGCCGCCTTCCAGAGCGGCTTCCATGACCGCGTCTTCGGTGTATTTTTCGCCGTCAAGGGTAATGATCCCCTGCCGTTTGAACAGGCGGGAAACCGATCCCGATGTGGCAAGCTGGCCGCCGGCTCTGGTGAGGATATTACGTATGTCCGCCGCCGCCCGGTTTTTATTGTCGGTCAACACCTCAATAAAAATAGCCACCCCGCCGGGTGCGTAGGCTTCGTAGACCAATTCCTCGTAGTTGACGCCCTCAAGCTCGCCGGTTCCTTTTTTGATGGCCCGATCGATATTGTCCTTGGGCATATTGGCGCCCCGCGCCTTGAGAATGGCGGTGCGCAGCCGAGGGTTGCTGTCGGGGCTTCCCCCGCCCATACGCGCGGCGATTGAAATTTCCTTGATTAACTTGGTAAAAATCTGGCCGCGCTTTGCGTCAGCGGCCCCTTTTGCGTGTTTGATAGTCGCCCATTTACTGTGGCCCGACATGATTGCTCCTTACTTGATTAATATGCGGTCATTGTACCAAAACAGAAAAAAAATGTATAGTACCCTCGGTGATGAATTCAATCAATAACGCGTTTTCGGTGAATGGGACGGCGTACAGCCCCCGCAACCCGCTCATAATCGCCGAATTGGGCACGGCGCACGGCGGCAGTCTGTCCCGCGCTCAGGAACTGGTTCAGGCGGCGGCGGAAGCGGGGGCATCCTGCGTCAAACTGCAAATGGTATTCGCCGATGAAATCCTTCACCCCAATACCGGTGAAGTAACTCTGCCCGGCGGTACAATCCGCTTGTACGACCGTTTCAAACAGCTTGAAATGCCCCTCGATTTTTACGCGAAAGTTAAAGAATACGTCGAATCGCGGGGGCTTTTATTCCTTTGTACCCCTTTTGGCCTAAAAAGCGCCCGAATGTTGCGGGAATTACAGCCGAAAATCGTCAAAATCGCGTCGCCGGAATTGAATTTTACCGCTTTATTGGAGGAAGTCGCCAAGTGGGGCCTGCCCACGTTGCTTTCATCGGGGGTTTCAACGCTGGGGGATATAGAGGAAGCGGTGGGGACTATCCAAAAAGAAATTTTTACCACGGAGGACACGGAGTTTCACGGAGGAAGAGAAGATTTTCGTACCAAAACTCCGTGTAACTCCGTGTCCTCCGTGGTTAATTCTTCTAACATTAAAAGTGAAGATAACCATCTTTGCCTCCTCCATTGTGTAACCGCGTACCCGGCGCCGGAAACCGATTATAACCTGCGGGTACTCCAAAGCCTCGCGGCGGTTTTTGGCGTTTCGGTGGGAGTCAGCGACCACAGCCTTGACCCGGAACTGGTGCCGGCATTGGCGGTCAGCCAGGGGGCGGCGGTTATCGAAAAACACTTCTGCTTTTCCCGCGACGACCCCGGCCTTGACGACCCTATCGCCCTGCCACCGCCGGAATTTGCCCGCATGGTCAAAGCACTGCGCCGCGCCGCCGAAATGGGGCCTGGGGAAATTATTGAGAGTTTAAGCCGTGAGCGGGGGGCGACGCTGGTCGAAGCCGTTTTGGGCAGCGGCGTAAAAACCCTTGCCCCGTCGGAACGGGACAATTATTCCCGTACCAACCGTTCAATTCATGCCCTGCGGGACATTCAGGCGGGTGAAATTATACAGGCCGCCAACTTTGCGGTACTGCGAACCGAAAAGATTCTCCGCCCCGGTCTTGCCCCTTCCCACGCGGCGGACATCTGCGGCAGAACAGCGCGGCAGTTTATCCCCGCCGGCGAAGGCATACGGTTTGAGGATGTATAAGCGCCATCGTCTATTTGACCCACAATAGAAAGAATTATTGAACAAACTAACATAAATATGCTGCTCATTTCCTTTATGGACGAATTTGCCGAAAATAGCTCATTTTTTACCTCGTTTTTTATGCAAATTTACTTTTTCAGCAATCTCGTTATGTGCCGTTTTTCTTTATGGAATAAATTTTCCCGTTTCAAGCATGGATTTATAGACAGGACAAGAAGCGCAAGGTATATTTTTTGTTTCCTTAGGCTTCACAACTTTTCCTTTCAACATTTTTTTGGCATACTGATAATTTTTTGAATTGACAGCTTTAATAAAACCAACATCGAAAACATTCACTCCAAAATCCTTATTAATAGGAATGCAACAGCCCAATAAGCGGCCATCCCAGTTGATTTGCGGAGAATTAAACAGCTGGTCACAAACGGGACTGTAATAATGTTTATTATTATTTTTCTGTGAATGTTCAGTCGTGTTAAGTGATATTAAACCTGTTTCTCTGGCAACCATCTCCCTGTTTTTAGGTGTATATTTCATAGCCCAATCCCACGTAAAAATAAAAGAACTGGTCATATTTAGTTCTTTTGCCATTTTTTTTACTTTGGGAATGTCATTTTCGGTATGATCCATTAAAATAAGCTGCCAATTTACCACAGGAAATTCACTGTTATATTTTTCTTTATAACCATTCAATTTTTTTACATTTTCTATTACAGTATCAAAATTACCATTTATCCTGTATTGTGAATAAATTTCTTGGGACGCACCGTCTATTGAAATGGATATGAATCTGAATTGATACTTTACAAGTCCTTCAAGAACTTCATCCGAAACTGAATTAAAATTTACTCCATTCGCAGCCGTCAACTCAATACCATTTTCATGGGCATATTTTATTATATGAATCAAATCAGGATTAAGGAATATTTCTCCTTTATTGGATAATTCAATCTTTCTTATATATTTGTTATCATCTATAAATTTTTTAAAGTCTTCAAATTTCAAATATCCCTTTCCCAGAAATTTATTTTTGGGCATAGGGCAAACAGCGCATTTTAATTGACATAAAGTAGACGCTTCTAACCTGACTGTTGTAGGCAACCTGTCAATTTGTGCATTTCTTTGATTTTTAATATGACGATATAAAACCAGCAAGCCATATGGTAAAACAGCCCTTACCACTTTTTTCAAGAATATCTTCAGATTCATTGCATAACTCCCAAAACGTTATTTTACACACCATTTTTCCGAAAAAAATTTAAGGGTATGGCACATAACATGTTTTATATGACATAATCCTGCCAAATTCCTGAAATTACCTCTCATTATACATAAAAACATACATGAATTCTAACTAATAAATAAGTATACCTATACCTATTTTTAAGGCGGTAAGTCAACAACTAAAAAAAAGTATTTTTGCTTTAGGGGTTGGTATGCCAAAGAAAAAATTAGGAATTAGAGAGATTCTGGCTCTTAATTTGAAGGAAAACAGGCAGAAATGCGGCTTTACGCAGGAAAAACTTGCTGAAAAGGCAGGAATTTCAGCGAATTACCTGTCTATGGTCGAGGTTTCCAAAAAATTCCCTACACCTGAAATGTTGGACCGTCTTGCAAACGCCCTCAAAATTGAAACTTTTCAGCTTTTTGACGCTTCATCTACTCCGGAAGGGGCATTATCACATTTAGAAAGGTCTATCATCAACAATATAAAACAAGCCGTAAAAGAAACCGTAAGAGAAACGATAAACGAGGAATGTAATAGGAAAAAATAACCCTTTGACAAACCCCTCTTGACTTGTTGTAAACTATGGTTTACTATTTAGAAAGGTATAAAAAATGGCTTTGAAACTCAAGAAATGGGATGTAACTGAACACATGGACAACGAGGAATTTATCTCCGAGTATCTAAAAGCGGCCTTTGAAAGCGGAAATATCCCTGAAATCACCCGCGCCCTGGCCGATGTCGCCCGCGCCCGCAACATGACTGACCTCGCCGCAAAAATGGGAATCACCCGTCAAGGACTTTATAAAACCCTCTCCGAAAACGGCAACCCCGAGTTCGCCACCATACAGAAGCTCATTACCGCATTGGGCTTACAAATGAGTATAATTACCCCTGCCAAGCCAATGAACAAGCGGGCATAGGTTATCTCAACCTTGACAAACAACCTCCCCTATGGTACATAAAACAGCATGAGATATTTAGTTCCCGGCGATTACATGGCCGACCCTGCCGTACACGTCTTTAACGGAAAATTGTACATTTATCCCTCGCACGACTGGGAAAGTGATATTCCTGAAAACGATAACGGCGACCACTTTAACATGAAAGATTACCATGTGTTTTCGATGGACGACATTGAAGGCGCGGTTACCGATCACGGTATTGTCCTCGAAGTAAAAAATATTCCCTGGGCGGGCCGCCAGTTGTGGGACTGCGATGTCGCCTGCAAAAACGGAAAGTATTATATGTATTTTCCGCTGAAAGATAAAACCGACATTTTCCGAATCGGCGTGGCCGTCAGCGACAAGCCCGAAGGTCCCTTCACTCCCCGTGACAACCCCATCAAAGGCAGTTACAGCATAGACCCCGCCGTTTTTGAAGAAGACGGCAAATACTATATGTATTTCGGCGGATTATGGGGCGGGCAATTACAGCGTTACCGCAGCAATAAGGCGCTGGAATCCGCCGTTCTTCCCGAAGGCAAAGATCCGGCGTTATGCGCAAAAATCGTCAGACTGAGCGACGATATGCTTGAATTTGCCGAAGAACCCCGCGATGTGGTTATACTTGATGAAAACGGCAAGCCGATGACCGCGGGCGATAGTCAACGCCGTTTTTTTGAAGCGTCGTGGATGCACAAATACAATGGCAAATATTATTTTTCCTATTCTACCGGTGACACGCACCTGCTGTGTTACGCGATTGGCGACAATCCCTACGGGCCGTTTACATATCAGGGAGTGATTCTGACTCCGGTAGTGGGCTGGACAACTCATCATGCGATTGTTGAGTTCAAAGGTAAATGGTATCTGTTTCATCACGACAGCGTCCCTTCCGGCGGCAAAACATGGCTGCGCAGCCTGAAAGTGACTGAACTTGAATATGACAGCAAAGGCGCAATTAAGACGATAAACGGAATAAGTTAGTACTCATAAGAGTTCACACAAAGATCACGAAGGTACCAAGATCACAAAGTAAAGAAGAAAAGAAAAAAGCGGGTTATTGTAAGCAAGCTGAGCTTAATAATTCACGATAAGATAACGAACAAAAACACCCTGATTCCCTCTTTGTGTTCTTCTCTTTCTTTGTGTTCTTTGTGTGAAATCTTTCGGTTACACTGTTGGCGGCTGTTTGCCAAAGTCTACAACGGGCAGGGCGGTTTTTGATCCCGCGGCGGCCTGATTTTCCGCTTTAATTGCGTCAAACACTTCCTGGCGGAATACTTTGACCGTTTTGGGGGCGTCCACGCCGATGCGTACCTGGTCGCCGCGGATTTCAATAATGGAGACTGAAATATTGTCCCCTATCATTATTTTTTCATTGACTTTCCGGGATAGTATCAGCATTACGCGTTCCCCGTTGCCGCCAGCTCCGCCATAATGTCGTGCTTGGTCTTCCAGCGCGTATCAGACAGCACCGCCTGTTTGCCCGTTCTGGTGTCGCGGTTGATAACCAGCGGCCCCTGCAGGTTGGCGGTCATGGGGCTGCCGTCCGGCGGTATGGTAATGATCGAAAAGACAAGGGCCTTTTCCGGTGAATGTATGCCTATCTCGGCAAGTTCCTCGTTGCTGATATTCAGTTCGTAATCGGGGCGGAACAGAAAAGGACTAAGCAGCACAAAGGCAACCTGCTCCATGTCTATTGATTGCAGCCAATAAAAGGGCTGGCGTTCCGCGTCAAGGAGCAGATAATTTTTCAGATTCTCAAACCCGAAAAGACCCTGAGGAAAAATTATTTTCTGGCGTTCGTCAACATCAATCAGGCCGTAAGCCTTGGTAGCAACCTTCACGTTTCACCCCTCACCATATTAACGTAAGAAATCCAGTAATGTCGGCGGTATTATCCGCGCGGCGCTCTGGAGGCTTGCCTTGTGGGCAAAGTCCAGCATCTTCAGGTCGGTGGCGGCGTCCGTCATGTTAACTGAAGTTTCGCGGGCAAGGTATGTTTGAACATCGGGAATTTCCCGGTTGATCCGCTGCCATACCGTTTCTACCCGTTCCTGACGGCTGCCGATGTCGGCGATGCGGGTGGTCATATTGCTGATGGCAAGATCCATGCCGGCGATTCCCTGGCTGCCGATAAAATCATGATCGCCGCGGAACATGGCGTCCCGTAAACGGATAAACATATCAAATGTCGAGCCGCCTGAAACGCGGGCGCGGGCGATGTCCCAGTTGGGAGCGTTGTTATCCATATTCCCCTGTATGATTCCCAAATCCTTTAATACCGTCGCCCCGCCTACGGCGTCTTCGGCGCGGATAAGGTGGGGATTGGTTCCCTCCAGGGCAAGCCCTCTGGTTTCAGGATCGATAAACGCCTTGACCGGCGCGGCGGAATCATTTATCTTTGCCACGATTGAAGGCAGCGTGTCGCCGGGGATCACCTGAATCTCCTCCCCGTCTATAAAAAACGATCCTGGGGCGCTAACCCGGTAATTTGACGCGTTGACATTGGAAAAGATGTGCATTTTTTCCGCCCAGAAAACTTCACCGCCGCCCAGATCAAGATCGACATAGGCATGATCGCTGACTTCGGTTTTCCGCGAGGCTCCCGCTCCCCGGTACTCTACCCTGAGAACCACGCTCTCGTTACCGCCGTCTATCGTGCCTTCTACAATGCGGAACGGTTCGGTAAACGCCTTGTCCCCCGCAAACAACTGTTTGCCGTCCGGCCCGACGGTATTGGCAAGGGATGCCAGTTCCTTGATCAATTCGTTGACCTCGACTCCCATCAATTTGAGGTCTTCGGGCGAATAGGTTCCGTTGGACCCCTGCACGGCAAGCTCCCGCACCCGCTGCATCATGCTGATCGCCTCGTTCATGTACGAATAGGCGAGATTGTAATGATCCTTTGCGTACTGGGTGTTTTTCTCAAATCGTTCCAGACGGGCAAGGTATGATTCATAGCGAACCGCGTGGGCAGCCGCCAGAGGATCGTCGCGCAGTTCGAGTATCCTGCTTTGCGACCCAATCTGGGACTGAACTTTGGCAAGTTTTTCCTCATGCCGCCTCAGATAAAACTGAGAATCAACATTGGGCATATCGGTTGATATTCTTCTCATACATTACTCCTTTATACGTCCTGATTAGACGC
>Ga0268262_10001468_pt1 | contig 29152 bp, 29 predicted proteins | sample TergutNc150P3_FD_190354 | JGI IMG/M metagenome (GOLD analysis project Ga0268262, IMG submission 190354) | Nasutitermes corniger P3 segment gut microbial community from laboratory colony in Florida, USA - Nc150 P3 (SPAdes) (version 2) | ecosystem: Host-associated > Arthropoda: Insects >... | reverse complement strand
TGTTACGTTTTTTCATCAGCTTGCGATCTTTTTTGAAGGGGCCGGTAAATGTAGGTTTCAACATTGTTTAATCGTCTAAATCCGCCATCATTTCATCAAGGGAGTTGTACCATTTAGCCGGTATCTCACCGCTAAGCATGGCATCCCCTTCTTTAAAAGCCGCAACAGTCTCGGCGTTAAAACGCAGTTCGCCGGTTACAGGATCGCGATGTTTGGCGCAGATAGGGCATCCTTCCTGTCTTCTGGCGGCTTTTTCTTTGAGATAGCCTATAAAATCAAGCGCTTCAATAGCGTAATCCTCGGGAAGAGTTTTAATTTCTTCAATAAGCAATTCAGCATTCGACATTTACAGACTCCTGTTGATTTTATTATAATGCCTTATTTTGCTTTATGTCAAATCGGCTCATTTCCGATTGCTTGCTTGCAACCAATATCTTCCCTTTTTTATTTCTTATTTGTTATTTATTATTTGCTCTCCGCTCTCTTGCCAAACCTCCCATTAATTGTTACAATCCCCATATAAATTGATTAGGGGGACACATGGCAAAAACAGAAGGGGATATTACCTTCCCCAAGGAATTATTATCATTTATAGAAGAATGGAAGGTTAAACCGGGGAGTCTAATCATGATTCTCCATAAAACACAGGAAACCTATGGGTATATTTCCCGCCCTGCCGCGGAACAATTAGCCCGACTTACAGGTATTTCCCTTGCCCGAATATACGGGGTTATCACTTTTTATCACTTTTTTAAGACCACCATGCCGGGGAAACACAAAATTTCGGTATGCCTTGGAACAGCCTGCTACCTGAAGGGCAGTCAGGACATAATGGACGAGGCCAGAAACCTGCTCGGACTTGAGCCTGACGGAGTAACTCAGGACGGCAAATTTTCAGTAGACCCCGTGCGCTGTGTCGGCTGCTGCGGTCTTGCGCCCGTGCTTACTGTAGGTAACGATACCTATGGCAAACTCACCAAAGATATGATTCCCGGCATAATAGCCAAATATCAAAATAAATAGGGTTTTTGTAAAGTTCCGTAATAAGGTTGACAAATTCATATCCGTAAGAAGGAGTAAAAATTTATGGCAAAATTAAATCTTGATGACTTAAGAAAATTAAGAGAAGAAAAAAAAGCCGAGTTTCGTAAACGCGACGAAGAGGGCGTTGAAACCCGTATTATTATCGGTATGGGAACCTGCGGTATAGCCGCCGGCGCAAAACAAACATGGGATGCTTTTAACGCGGGAATTAAAGATAATAAACTTAAAAACTGCGTTGTAAAGCAGACAGGCTGTATGGGACTGTGCCACTCGGAACCTACCGTAGAGGTAATTGTTCCGGGTATGCCGCCCGCTATTTACGGCATGGTAGATCCTGAATTAACTAAATCGATTATTCAGAAGCATATTATTGGCAGGGAATTGTTAGGTGAAAATATTCTTGAGCGTCCCGCCGTTGATATTTTAGCTTCATAATTATAAAGGGGGAATTATAAATATGGCAAGTAACCTTAATACTATTAACAGCAGTTCTGCCGGGAAAAAGCAATTCCGCGTCGTGCTTCGCAACTGCGGCGTAATTGATCCTGAACGTATCGACGAATACATAGCCCGCGACGGTTATGTCGGCCTTGAAAAAGTTCTCTTTGAATGGACTCCCGAGCAAATAATCGAAGAAATGAAAAAATCAGGCCTGCGCGGAAGAGGCGGCGCGGGCTTCCCGACATGGCTAAAATGGGATTTGGCGCGCAAAGCCGTTGGAGACCAAAAGTTCGTTATCTGCAATGCAGACGAAGGGGATCCGGGCGCGTATATGGACCGCTCCACAATAGAAGGCGACCCGCATTCGGTGATTGAAGGCATGATAACCGCAGGCAAGGCAATAGGTTCCGGTCAGGGATTTGTCTACATCCGCGCCGAGTATCCGCTTGCGATTGAACGCCTGAAAATCGCGCTTGTCCAGGCGCGCGAATACGGACTGATAGGAAAAAACATCCTCGGCTCCGGTTTTGATTTTGACATTGAGATCCGCCTGGGGGCAGGCGCGTTTGTCTGCGGCGAGGAAACCGCGCTTATAAAATCCGTAGAAGGCAACAGGGGAATGCCCGTTCCAAAACCGCCTTTCCCGGCAAACAAGGGCTTGTGGCAAAAACCCACTATTATTAACAACGTTGAATCATTTGCTAACGTGCCTGTCATTACCGCGAGGGGCGGCGACTGGCTTGCAAAAATCGGAACAGAGAAATCCAAGGGAACAAAGGTATTCGCGCTTACGGGAAAAATCAAATATCCGGGCCTTGTCGAAGTTCCGATGGGGACTACGTTACGTGAAATTGTTTACGACGTGGGCGGCGGAATTAAAGACGATAAAAAATTTAAGGGAGTGCAGTCGGGCGGGCCGTCAGGCGGCATTCTTACCGAAAAATCCCTTGACGTTCCCATTGACTTTGAATCATTGACAGCTAACGGCTCCATGATGGGTTCGGGCGGCATGATAGTAATGGACGAAGACGACTGCGTAGTTGACGTGTCGCGCTTTTACATGGACTTCTGCGTTGATGAAAGCTGCGGTAAATGCTCTCCGTGCCGGATTGGAACTACGCAAATACTTAAAATCCTGGAGAAAATAGCGAGAGGCAGCGGGGAAGACGAAGACCTTGTAAAACTTGAAGCTATCGGAAACGCGATGACAAAGGCGTCGCTTTGCATGCTTGGCTGTACCGCCGCAAGTCCCGTAATATCTACCCTTAAAAATTTCCGCGACGAATACATCGAGCATATACACGATAAAAAGTGCCGCGCCGGCAAATGCAGAAAAATGATCAACTTTACCATTGACGCTGATAAGTGCATAGGCTGCGGAGTGTGCGCGAAAAAATGTCCCGGCAATTGCATTGTCGTAGAAGACGCGTCAAGGTATCCGAATAAAAAACGTCCGCCTTACAGAGTTATAAGTGATGACTGCGTAAAGTGCGGCGAATGCATGGTTTCATGTAAATTTAATGCGGTGATAAAGGCTTAAGGGGGAGAACATGATTAGCTTAACAATAAATGGAAAAACGCTTGAAGTAGAACCGGGGACGACAATCCTTCAGGCTGCCGAGATGGTAAATATAAAAATTCCCCGTCTTTGTTATAATCCCGATCTTACGCCGTGGTCGTCGTGCGGCATTTGCATCGTGCGTCTTGCGGGTTCCGCCAAGATGGTGCGCGCATGCTGTACGGCGTGCGAGTCTAATATGAACATTATCACCCACGATCCGGAAATTATCGCGGTCAGGCGCACTGTTCTGGAGCTTATCCTCTCCAATCACCCCAACGACTGCCTCCAGTGCCCGCGCAACCAGTCCTGCGAACTTCAAAATCTTGCCGCCGAGTTTGGTCTTAGGGAAGCGCCCTTCTTAAAAATAAAGAACGATATTCCCGTGGATGATTCCAATCCCGCAATCGTGCTTTGCCCCGAAAAGTGCATCCGCTGCGGCAGATGCGTAAAAGTATGCCAGGACGTGCAGAACGTGTGGGCTTTGGAATTCCTCGGGCGGGGTATACACGGAAAAATAGCCAGCGCCGCGGACGCTCCGTTAGGTGAAAGTCCGTGCATCAAGTGCGGACAATGCGCCGCTCACTGCCCTGTTGGCGCGATTTATGAAAGAGACGACACAGTGAAAGTGTGGACCGCCCTGCAGGACAAGGATAAACATCCCGTCGTGCAGATTGCCCCCGCCGTCCGCGTCGCTTTGGCTGAAGAATTCGGCCTTGAACCGGGCACGGTTTTTACAAAAAAAATATACGCCGCCCTGCGCCGACTGGGATTTAAAACGGTCTTTGACACAAACTTTTCGGCCGACCTTACCATCATGGAAGAAGGCTCCGAACTTGTAAAACGCCTGACCGAAAAAAACAGCGTCATTCCCTTGATAACTTCCTGCTGCCCCGCGTGGGTAGATTATATGGAAAAATATTACAACGACATGATTCCCAATTTTTCAACCGCGAAATCCCCCCAGCAGATGATGGGCGCGATGATTAAAGCCTACTGGGCTGAAAAAGCCGGTGTTGATCCCGATAAGGTATATTCGGTATCAGTTATGCCGTGTACCGCCAAGAAGTGGGAAACAAAACGCAATGACGACATGAAGAGCGCGGGTCACGGTTACGACGTGGACATTGTAATTACAACAAGAGAACTTGCGCGGATGATCAAACAGGCGGGAATTGAAGTTCTTAAACTTGACGAAGAAGAGGCTGACAATCCGTTAGGACCGTACACGGGCGCCGGAACAATTTTTGGCGTAACGGGCGGAGTAATGGAAGCGGCAGTGCGCAGCGCTTACTACCTTGTTACAAAAAAGGAACTTCCCGACGTGGACTTTAAACCCGTCCGCGGGCTTGATGGCGTAAAGGAAGGTGAAGTTGATTTTGGCAACGGTACAAAGATACGCATTGCGGTTGCCCATCAGATGGGAAACATTGCCGCGGTTCTGGACAAAATTCGCGAAGCGAAAAAAGCGGGCAAGGAGCCGCCGTATCACTTTATTGAAGTAATGGCGTGCCGCGGCGGATGTATCGCGGGCGGAGGACAGCCCTACGGCTGTACGGATGATATTCGCAAACAGCGCTCAGGCGGCCTTTACGCGGATGATCAAAAGTCTCAGTACCGCTGTTCGCATCAAAATCCATATATAGGCCAGGTTTACAAGGAATTCCTTGGAGAGCCCGGCGGTCACAAAGCGCATATGCTGCTTCACACTAAATATGTGGAACGGCCGCTATATGTTAAGTGAGCGGTTTACGGGCGGCTTTAGCGCCTTAGCGCCGTAAACCGCCGTTAAATAAAATTGGATTAGGAGGAAAACATGGAGAAACTTTTCAAGTTACAGCAAAATGGAACGACGTTCCAGCGGGAGATCGTAGCGGGTCTTACAACATTTTTAACTATGGCTTATATTCTTGCGGTTAATCCGGGAATATTAAGCGGAATGTTTGCCGGCGCGCAGGATGTTGTAGGCATGCCGTGGGGTGGAATCTTTACCGCCACGGCGCTTTCGGCGGCTATTGCCACTATAGTAATGGCATTTGCAGCTAACTTACCGGTCGCTCTTGCTCCGGGTATGGGGCTTAACGCCTTCTTTGTTTATACGGTAGTATTGCATATGAATTATTCATGGCAGACCGCGCTTACCGCGGTTTTCCTTGAAGGCATCCTGTTTATGGTTCTTTCTTTATTTAATGTTCGTGAAGCAATTATAAAAGCGATTCCCGTAAATATGAAAAAAGCGGTTGCGGTTGGTATTGGTTTATTTATTGCGTTGATTGGGTTTGCAAACGCAAATATTGTCGTCGGTGATTCCGGTACAATTGTCGGGTTAGGCAACATTACTTCAGGCGGCGCGTTATTGGCGCTTATCGGTCTTGCGATTATTATTATACTGTATGTTTTAAAAGTCCCCGGAGCCATTCTTATTGGAATTATTGCGACTACAATTATTGGCATTCCAATGGGAATTACCCAGCCTTTCGGCGGCTGGTCAAACTGGGCTCCTTTTGCCGCGCCTGCGGCCCCGTTGCTTTTCAAATTTAACTTTTCAGATATTTTTAGTTTTAATTTTTTTATAGTATTCTTTACATTCCTGTTTGTTGACATATTTGATACTGTAGGAACACTGGTAGGAGTTACCACTCAGGCAGGCCTTACCGATAAAGACGGTAACATTCCCCGCGTTAAGCAGGCTCTTTTTGCGGACGCGCTTGGCACGTCCGTAGGCGCAGCCCTTGGTACTTCAACGGTTACCAGTTATATTGAAAGCAGCGCGGGCGTCGCCGCCGGCGGACGCACGGGTCTTACAAGCCTTGTTACCGCAATAATGTTCCTGTTAGCGTTGTTCCTCTCTCCTCTGTTCCTCCTGATTCCGAACGCGGCTACGGCGCCGGCTTTGATTTTTGTCGGCTTCCTCATGGTACAGCCTGTAATCACAATTGATTTTAAAGATCCAACCGAAGGCATTCCCGCGTTTATCGCGATTGTGATGATGCCTTTTGCGTATAGCATTGCGGAAGGCATCGTATACGGAGTCCTCTCCTATGTGATTCTTAAAGTTGCGGCCGGAAAATTAAAAGACATTACCGTAGTAACATGGGTACTCTTTGTAATATTCATTTTACGGTTCTTCCTGAAGTAGACGCGGATGTTTACGGCCTGGCTGCTTGCAAATGATCATGCGGTCAGGCTGTAATTTTATAAGGAGAAGAAAATGACTAATGAAGAAATTTTATCAAAGATAGATCATACGCTCTTAAAGATGACTTCTTCATGGGAAGAAATCAAAACGCTGTGCGATGAGGCTGTTAAATTTAAAACAGCTTCCGTATGCGTTCCGCCTTCTTATGTAAACTCCATTCATAATGAATTTAAAAACCTGAATATTTGCACTGTGATAGGCTTTCCTCTTGGCTATTCAATTGCCGCCGCGAAAATTCTGGAAGCTGAATACGCTATTCAAGACGGCGCAAATGAAATCGACATGGTGATAAATGTCGGCGACGTTAAAAACTGTCGCTTTGATTATACTCATGAAGAAATCAGGCTTATTAAAGATGTTTGCGGCAATAAAATATTGAAAGTAATAATAGAGACTTGCTATTTGACGGAAAATGAAAAAATCCGCCTTTGCGAAATTGTTACTGAAGCCGGGGCTGACTTTATCAAAACATCCACGGGTTTTGGAACGGCGGGCGCGACTTTGGCGGACGTGCAGCTTTTTAAAAAGCACATAGGCGCAGGGGTAAAAATAAAAGCCGCAGGCGGCGTAAAAACACGCGAAGACCTGGAAGCCTTTATTAACGCTGGAGCCGCGCGTATAGGCACAAGCTCCGCAGTTAAACTTTTAGCCGGCGAATTGGCGTCAGGTTATTAATTTTTTATTTGACTTTTTATTTTATATCGTGTAAATTCTAATACAGAGGGTTATAGTACCCTGGGACTAAAAGTCCTAAGAACTTTTAATCCTAAAGGATCGCCCGTATGGGGGTTCTAAATTCCAAACCTTAAAGTTGGGAAAAGGCGAGAGCGTTCCCGGCGAGGAGATTGTATGAAAGGTACAAGAAATTACATGGATCTGGGCAGTATTTTTGATGAAATTTTCGATGCAGCCCAGGAATTTAAGGATGAATTCCACAGGAATTTTAACAAGTGTAACGGGGACGACAGGTTCACAAACGGACCGTTTAACTTCAGCAAACACTTTTTCGACGAAAACACCGATTTTTACCCCAACTATTCCTACCCGCCGATGAATGTTTTCATGACTGAAGACAGGTCGCTGGTTTTTGAATTTGCCCTGGCCGGTTTTGATGAGAAAGACATCAGCCTCTCTTTTCAGGGCGATTACATGGTCTTTTCCGCGCGGATTGACAGTTCCGTAAGCGCTCAATCGGACAACCCCGCAAGACTTCAATCGGATGAAAATGTCCGCTACTTTAAGCGCCGCCTTAAAATGAAAGACATCGAAAGGCAGAAGTACTTTGTGCCTCTGGACAAATACGCGCAGGAAAAAGTAAAAGCAGTCTACAAAAACGGCATTCTGCGCGTAACCATTCCGCCCAAAGATGAACAGGATCAAAACGACGGAATTAAAATCGAAATAGTGAAAGAAGGGTCTTGAGTTTTTTTGGATAAGTTCCACACTAAGATCACGAAGAAACAAAGATCACAAAGAGGGAAGGGTTATTCTCCGAAGGCTATACGTGAGCTTTACGGTAAGATAAAGGACTGGATCCCCTGATCTTCCTTTGTGTTCTTTGTACCTTTGTGATCTTTGTGCGAATTTCTTCGGGGTTAAACTGTTGCAAGGCGTATCCGTTCTATGGAGAGCGCTTTACCGTCTTTACCTAAATCAATATACACGCCTTGCAGTTCCGGCGCTTCCCAGGCTTCTTTTGTCCATTCGGGGATGCCTGTCAGGTATTCTTTTATGCGCGAATTTATTTCGCAGCCGCCGACTGACTGTTGGCTTCCCGTGCGGCCTGCGTCGCTTATGTATGCGGTTCCGTTCGGCATGACGGTTTCATCCGCGGTTTGGACTCTTGTGTGAGAGCCGATTACTGCGGAACATAGGCCGTCGGCGGCGTAAATAAAAGTCTTTTTTTCAGCGCTTGCCTGCGCGTGAAAATCAACAATTATATAGGGCGTTTGTTTTCGCAGGCGTTCAAGGACTGCGGGCAGGGAAGTGAAGGGGTTGTTCGCGTGAACGCGTCCAAATCCGTTCTGACCGATAAAAACAGCGACGGCCGCTCTTTCGTTTTCCACGGTGTAAATTTTTGATCCGATACCGGGAGCGTCGGCGCTTAAATTTTCCGGGCGCAGTACATAATGGCATTTATCTATATTTTCAGTTAAATCTTTTTTGTAAAAACAACAGTCACCAAGTGTGATTACATTAGCGCCAAGTTTGTGGATGTAAGCGGCATGAGTGCGGCCAAGACCGTTCCCTCCCGTCGCTCCGTTGGCGCAGACAATCATCAAATCCCATGGATAGCGGGTTTTTAATTCGCTTAACGCTTTTTTAAATATGTAAATTCCCGCTTTACCCACCAGCTCGGCTATATAAAGAACTTTCATTTATTTTTATACCCGGCCGTTAAAATCCAAGTTGGAAATAATACGTTCAAATTCCGCAGCCGCCCTGTAATCGCCCAATTCCCTGCATGTGTCACGCAAATTGATCAACGCGTCGTTAAACTGCGGGAATATGCTTATCGTTTTTTCAAAGCAATTACGGGCTTCTTCAAAATTATTTATGTTAAAATATAAAACTCCAAGATTATTCCATATTTTTGGATCGTTGTCGTTGCAGGATAACGCGGTCTTGTAGCAATTTTCCGCGAGAACAAAATCGTTCAATTCGTAATAAATAAGGCCCATGGAATTCCATGCCTCACAAATATCGTTGTCAATAACCAAAGACCGCTTGAAACTGTCAATCGCTTCCGAATACTCGCCTGTTTTCTGCTGGGCTATGCCTAAATTTAGCCATAAAAGGGGGTTTTCCGGCTCTAAAATTAACGCTTCGCGGAACAGGGGAATTGCTTCAAAAGGTTTATTTGCCTCGGTTAACGCGACGGCGGAATTGTTTAAATTCACAACAGTTTCCATTATCTTAATAATACCACAAAAATACGGGATTAACAATGTATTATTAATTTTTACTCTATTATTTTTTTTTGGTATATAGTATAATCATATTCAGGAAATAATAGTGAAAAATATTGGCGAATATAACAGTGGAATGACGGAATATGAATTTTTCTCATTCCTTTATGATAAAATAATTACAAAAGAAATTACCGCTTTCTCCAAGTTAAGGGAACTAATCACGCCCGCAATTAAGGACAAATGGACGCACCCTGTGATTATGAAGGCGTTTCAACTGTTAAAAAGCCTGAACTGGGGATTTTTTGCGGCTATTTCCCCAACCACCCATAAAAAGCTCTGGAAAGAAATAATCATTCCGGACAGGGATTTTCCCGAAGCGGGAGATTTAAAAAAGACCCTGCAAATATCCAACCTTTATATCGCGATGCTGGATATTCACGGTTATACGAAATTCTGTATGGAATCCCGAAAAAATCTTTCCATGATGCACAATTTGGATTGGGCTATTGAAAATGAAATCAAACGCATCTCCACCCAATGCGGCGCGATAAGCCAGCGGGAGAGAGGCGACGAAATGGTTGTTGTCGCCGCGAGCGCCAAAGACGCCGTTATGGTAACGCTGTGCATTATCGACTATTTTGGCAAGACCGATACCGTCAGAGATCCGGAGATACCTACAAAGCGCACAGGTAACGCCGAAAACCTCCCTGTCTTTAAAATTTCCGCCGGTATTACAGGCGGAAATACCCAAAGCCCGTTAATAATTACGGAAAGGGGCAACCTTTCCGGTTTTCTTCTGAACTCAGGGGCCAGGCTGCAAACCAGGGCAAACGAACTTTCACCCAAAGAATCCAGAGTCATGATTGCCAAACAGGTAATGATGAATTATGAGAAAGAAAACGCCGCGGAACAATGTATTCTGGCGCGAAACAACGCGATTTATTTTTTTGATACGGGACATATTGAGTTTAAAGGGGTTATGATCCCTACCTGCGAAGTTGTTTTTGACAAAAATGAGCGTTATAAGGAAAAATTCGCGGAGTACATGACAAAACTTTTTTCTTCCACCCGCGAAAATTTATGGGAACAGCGCATTTATCAGGATTTGGTTGAACTGCTTGTAAGGGTAGCCCAGGCCATGCCTAAATTTTCCATAACGCCGCCCCAGCCTATTCGGGATATGCAGACTGTAACAAATGAATCCTATGTCCATCTGTGCCGTCTTGGGTATAAGGCGTATTGCAGGGATGAAGATTATTATCTTGCCGTTGAATTTTTGCATGACTTGATTTTTATCAGCGAACATATTCCGTCGTTTGACAGACTGATTCTTGATTATCTTAGGGGGATTACCGATAAATATCAGCTTCTTCTTGACGCTTTTGAAAAATACATTGATAAAGAAGTTGAAGAAAAATCGACGGCTATTTTTCATGGAGATCATTACAAAACATGGCTTGCCGCCAAGAATGGATCAACGGTATATGAAAAATTGCGCGCGATAGGCCGCAAAAGCAAGGAAATTACAAAAAAGAAAAATTTATGGCTAAATGCCCTCTCGCAGAACAAGGAAAAAATGGAGTTTACCCTGTATTCCGGAAAAAAATAATCATTTTAAAAATTTTAAGATATGCTTATTAAACTTAAAAAATTAATAAAAAGGCGGGAAATGCCTTGATTTTTTGTCATGTTTTGGATAAATTGAATGTAAAGGATTTAAGGTGTATAGATTATTTAATTACTGGCGGTATTATTCACAGGGACGCGAACAGTACCATATATTCATGAATAAAGAATGTAAGAATAACCTGTACAGTCTTCGTTTTGCCAATATTTTTATTGTATTTATGATAATCGCTTTCGCTTGTTATTCCATAATAATGAAAAAAAGCATAAATACTTCGGGCGTATATATAATTACAGCTTTAATCGGATTATTGCTTGCCATACTGACTAATTATTATATTAAATCAATTAACAATCATAGAAGATTGTTTAATAAAACTTATATCTATTTATTAACTGTAATTTATTTTATAAATTTGATATTTTTTGGTTTATATATAAGCGTTTGGGCTGATCGCGGTAATTATGCCGTAGGCTTTATGATCCTTCTTATCTGCTCATTGATTTTATTTTCTAATTCTCCCATTTTGAATATTTGTCTTACGCTGACGGCAGCGGCTGTTTTTATTGTTTCTACCGTTTTACTTAAAACGCCTGAAATATACATTATTGATATTTTCAATGTGATATTTACCACCATAATGAGCATATTTGCCTGCTGGCGTTTAACAATGCAGCGTTTTATGTCGGACTTAAGCGCTTCTAAAATAGAGAACGAGCGAAACAAGTATTTGGAAGAAAGCACGATGGATGAATTGACAAAACTTAGAAACCGCCGTGATTTTATGCAGACTTTTCAAAGGTATCTTGTTAATTACAGGGCAAGCGATGATTATTTATGCGTCGCTATCGCGGATATTGACTTTTTTAAGAACTACAATGATTTTTACGGTCATCCGAAAGGCGATGACTGCCTTCGCGCCATAGGCGAAGCGTTTAACAGATTAAAGGATACAATGGGAGTCTACTGCGCCCGAGTCGGCGGCGAAGAATTTGCCCTGCTTTGGTTTGAAAAAGACATTGCCCATGTAAATGTTGTCATATCGCGCGTTACTAAATTAATTTATTTGTTAAAAATCCAGCATGAAAAGTCAAGCGTTTCCAAATATGTGACAATGAGCCTTGGAGTGTATGTGGAAAAATGCGGCTCTTCAACCGATACGGAAGAAATGTATGACCTTGCCGATAAGGCGTTGTATTCCGCCAAGGGGAGCGGACGTAATTGCGCTATTATTAAAGGAAGAACTTTTAAAGAATATCGTTTAGACCCCGAGAAGAGTTAATAAACCGCAAAAGGAATTATTTCCGTTATCTGAACTCTGAACTTTGCGAAGACTGCCCAGCGTCCGCCGTCAATGTAATAACGCGGAAAAGAAGCAAGACTGATAAATCCATTTACATGTTTTGGCCTGTTTCTTTCACTTCTGCGTAAGGCGGAACGTAACGCCGCTCTTGCGGAGTCCTCTAGGGCAAGTTTTTTTGCCGGGATCCAGCCGGGGAATTCTTCAAAGAAAGCAGGGGAATAGCCTGTGGCCTGCATGTTTCTTATCATTCCCGTGCGCCACACCTGGTACCGTTTTTGTCCCGCTTCTGTTAAATGGTAGTCTGCCCACACTCTAAGCTGCATATTCCTGATTTCAGTGTCAGTAACTATAAGAGCCGGATCGCCGAATTTAATTGTTCCCTCAGGTTCCAGTTCAAGACGCTCGTCAATTTTTCTTGCTCTTTCGCCTATTTCATAACTGAATGACCAGCCGTGAATCATTGCGGAAAAAAACATAGCCGCTTCTTCAAGGGCGCGGCGGCTTGCCGTAGTAATACTCAGCGGATATTCCTCGTCCACATGGCCGGCATATATCGGCTCAAGATCAACATAAACCTCGCCGCGAATAACAAACGAATGCTGCCCATAATCGCTTCCCTGCCCATAAACAGCGAAAAAAACAGAGAAAAACAGGCAAAAAAACATAAATCCCCGGCGGATCATACTAATTTATCGGAAATATCCCGGTAGTTTGTGATAAATAGTTACGAAAATACCTCACGCAGAGGCGCAAAGGACGCGAAGCTTCTGTCCGATAGATTTTCGTTATACAAGATATATTATCTTTAAAATAAGGATCATGAAGGTATAACGATAATATTTCGAACAACAACTCTGCGCCTTTGCGCCTCTGCGAGATGAAATTTGAGAATAAATTTTTAAAGCTCCAGAGAGCGTTTCCAGGCGGCTTCTACCGCTTTGATTACTGTGCCGCGGAAGGCGCCGTCTTCAAGGGCGGTGATTCCGGCTATTGTGGTTCCGCCGGGAGAGGTTACCATGTCTTTTAGTTCGCCCGGGTGTTTTCCGGTTTGCTGAACCATCGCGGCGGATCCAAGTACCGTCTGGGCGGCGTAACGGAGAGCCTTGTCCCTCGGTAATCCGGCGCGTACCCCGCCGTCCGCAAGCGCTTCTATGAATAAATAGACAAACGCGGGGCCGGAACCTGAAAGGCCCGTAACGGCGTCCATTAAGCGCTCGTCAACTTTATCGATAATACCCGCGCCGCCTAATATTTTTTCCAGTTCCGATACGCTCTGAGCGGAAACTTCAGGAGAGGCTGCCATCGCTATCATTCCTTTGCCGATTAGCGCGGGAGTGTTGGGCATTATGCGCGCAACGGGCATTTTTGCCCCTAGAATACCCTGTATTTTTGCGATAGACCAGCCCGCCGCCATTGAAACAAAAACAGGCGCGCGGTTTGAATTGAGTCTTTGATTCGCGGCTGTGGCAATTTCAGCTAACACCTGCTGCAACACCTGCGGCTTTACGGCAAGAAAAATAATGTCTCCCTTTTCCACGGCCTCGGTATTTGTTGCCAGGAGTTTCGCTCCCAGGGCCGCCGCGGAGGTTTTCGCTTTTTCCATGTCCGCGTCCGTAATGTAAATGTCCGCTCCTTTGGCGGCGCTCATTAAAGCGAAACCCATGTTTCCGCTTCCGATACAAGAAATAATACTCATCAATCTACTCCTGCCGCTTTTCTGAAACGTTTTACGGTCGCGGCTGCGATAGGACGCGCCTTTTCCGCCCCCTGCGCCAAAATTTTATCGAGTGACGGAATGTCCGCCATGATTGCGTCAAATTTTTCGCGTATGGGGGAAAGACAGCGGTTTGTTACGCGAAACAGTTCTTCTTTAGCGTCTCCCCAGCCCATGCCTCCCGCGCGGTAGCGGTTGGCAAGGGCGGCTTGCTCTGAAGCGTCCGCGAATAATTTGTAAAGCTGGAAAATCTGGCTTTCATCGGGATTTTTTGGCTCTTCTACGGTTTGAGAATTTGTCGTTATCCTCATGATTGTTTTGCGCAGGATTTTTTCCGGCGCGAAAAGAGGGATAACATTACCGTAGCTCTTGCTCATCTTTCGCCCGTCAAGTCCCGGCACTACGGCAACGTCTTCCTGAATTCCCGCCTGAGGCGCTTTTAAAACCTGCTGCCCGTAATTGGCGTTTACAGACTGCGCTATATCCTGCGCCATCTCAATATGCTGCAGCTGATCTTTACCGACGGGAACTATGTCGGAATCAAAAAGAATAATGTCAGCCGCCATTAGCACAGGATATGTAAAAAGACCCATGTTAATTCCAGCGTCGGTATCATCGCCCTTATCGTTGTTTTTTTGTACGGCATCTTTGTACGCGTGGGCGCGGTTCATAAGTCCTTTGGACGTGAACGCCATTAGCATTGTTGTAAGTTCAAAAACTTCGGGGATTGAGCTTTGCCTGTAGAAAATTACCTTATCCGGATCAAGACCGCAGGCGAGCCAGCCCGCGGCCACTTCCCTTATTGTAGTATTGAGTTCCTTTGGATCTTTCATAGTGTTTAAGGCGTGATAGTCGGCGATAAAATAACGCGCGTCGTATTCTTTGGCAAGTTCAAGCGCGGGTTTTATCGCGCCAAAATAGTTGCCGATGTGCAAATCGCCGGTGGGTTTTATGCCTGTCAGAGAAATCTTTTTCATAGAAATAATTTAACTATTTTATTAAAAAGAGTAAAGGGTGAATAAACATTCACTGACTATTGGAAATTACTTATTATTTTATGATTGACAGTTTTAAGCTCCCGTATTATTTTATAACTATTAGTATTTTTGTCGTTCAGGATATATCTGCCGGCTATAAAAATACTATATTTCAAAAAACCGGGAATGTATGTTTACCGGAATTTAATTTTCTTAGGAGGGCTTCTTAATGAAGAAGAAAAATTTTATAGCAGGGTTATTAATACTTCTGCTGGTTTCCTTTGGATTGCTCTTTGGCAGTTGTGAAGGTCCGGCTGGGCCTATGGGACCGGAAGGTCAGCAAGGTGTCCCGGGGATAGTAGGGCCGCAGGGGCCGATAGGTCCACAGGGACCGCAAAAGCCGCAAGATCGACCGGCCGGATTGAGTGCGGCTACCTATCCTGGAAGTAATCCCGGAGCGTTTACTAATGCCGCAACCGCAGAAATCAACCTTTTCAGTTTTAATGACTTCCATGGCTCGGTGGATAAATCGGCGTCAAATTCAAATCCGGGCGCGGACAGGTTTGCCGCTGTTGCAAATAAAATGATGGCAGAATACACGAATCCTGTTCTGTTAGCCGCCGGTGACAATTATCAAGGTTCACCGCTTTCCAATGTGTTTAACGGAGAGCCTGTTTCAGAAATGATGTGGTACCTTGGTGTAAAATATTCCGCCGTTGGCAACCATGAATTTGACTGGGGTGCTAATAATATCAATCAATTTGCGCAAGACGGCGGTACATACTTCCTCGCGGCCAATATTTTCTTATCAGGAACGGAAAATCGTCCAAGTTTCTGTAAGCCTTATGGCTTTATGGAAATAGGCGGAGTACGGATAGGCCTTATCGGTCTGACTACGGTTGAAACACCCACCCTTGTTAAAGCTGAAAATGTGGCTGGACTTGATTTCAGAGCGCCCGGCCCGTGGCTGACCGAAATGGTTACAAAGTTGAAAACCGACTATAACTGCGGCTTGGTTATAGCTCTTACCCATATGCCGGGTGGGGCGAGCCCGAATGCAAATGATTTTGCCGCTCCTGATGCTAATTCCGAATGTGGGAAATTAGCGGCGGGTAATCATGGCTTTGACGCTATTATTGGAGGCCACCAGCACACGCTCATAAAAGGGGTAATCAATAATACACCCATTGTTGTGGGTAATTACAACGGCAGGGGATTAACAAGGTTACATATACAATATAGCAGTACTCCGGGTTCAACTGTCATTACGCCGTATGTTTATGGTCAAAACGATGTAAACGGCGGCCCCAATTACAGTGGTACCGGAACTCCCGGTGGTAATGGCAGTCTTCTCTCCACAAATGTTATTAACAATCAGATGAAGAGTGTTATTGCTTATTATAATGGTAAAGTTGGTCCGCTCTTCAGTACTGTAGTTGGTAAATTTGGCGTTGCCATAACCAGCAGGGATGAGCAGGCCGCATGGGCAAATCAAGTGGTCTATGATTTTATTGCGCGTAACAAACCGGTAGACAACTATATCCTTTTCCAGAACTACGGAGGCTGGAGAGATACTTCTCCATACGCCCGTACGCCGGATGAAAATGTAACTCTAGGATACCTTTACACCTTAATGCCATTTGACAATGAAATTGTTCTTCTGGAGATGAAAGGTTCGGATATAAAATATATGCTCAATTTGCCGGTAGGTAATACCGGTAGTCCGTCTGCATTTCTTGTTTCTGCCGCGGTTGTTACCGGCGTCTTCAAAGATACTGACGGCACATGGAAACTTGGGTCAGCATCTTCACCGGGCGCGGTCATAGATGATGATACTAATTATAAAGTTGCATGCAACGACTTTATGCTTACAGGCGGCGATAACTTCCCATTCCCTGGACAGGCCGTTCAAGGTCATACTTCAGTAAAAATCGTTGATCCGGCCTTTATGGGCATACCGCTCCGTGACGCCATGATTGAGCAATTAAAGTGGAGGGTTACTAACCCGTAAGGTTTTTAAGTTTTTAAAAGACTAAAAAGAGGGCTGTCCATGCGGCAGCCCTTTTTTTTATGGGAATGAGAGAGACATTGGATTGAATGTAATGCAAATATAGATTATCTTAATAAAATAATGAAACCAAAAAACTTTATGAAAATAAATTTTACATACCTCTGTACCGTTGTTGTCTCAGTACTACTTATTTTTATTGGGTATAAAATATCGGCAAAAGGTTTCTCTAATGTAAAGGATAGATCTCAGTTGCCGCCTGTTTACGCTTCGGTGCTGAAGGTTATTGATAAAAGCGAACCGGATGAAGGTCTTTATAATTTTGCGAATATCAGCAGTTATCGCGTAACTTTTGACGCAAAAATAACAAATGGAACGCAAAAGGGTAAAATTATTACCGCGACGCAAAGCGTTAATAATACTGTGAAAGTTTCAGTTAGGGATGTGCGTAAAGGCGATTATATTACAGTGCTCGAAACTCCTGCAGGATGGTATTTTACAGGGTATATCAGGACGCATAAACTCCTTATTTTGGGATTGCTGTTTGTAGTGTCCGTTTTGCTTTTCGGGGGGAAAAAGGGGCTTAACACCATTCTTTCTCTTGGACTGACATGCGCGGCGGTGTTTATGGTTTTTATCCCATCCATACTTACGGGGAAAAACGTATATGTAATGGCGGCTCTTGTATGTTTATATACAACGGTAATGACGCTTTCGCTTGTAGTCGGGTTTAACGAAAAATCGCTCACGGCGGCTATTGGATGTATGAGCGGCATTGTGGTAACGGGATTAATTTCATTTATTATGGATAGAGCGCTGTTTTTTACCGGTATTGTTGACGAACATACGCGCCATTTGGGAAGCGCGTCGTTTTACGCGCCAATCAACCTTAGGGGGATAATCTTCGCCGGCATTATCATAGGCGCGATGGGCGCGATTATGGATGTCGCCATGTCCATGTCGTCCGCGTTATGGGAAGTAAAAGAAAAAGCGGGAAAAATAACTTTTAAGGAACTGTTCCGTTCAGGACTGAATATCGGGCGGGACGTTATGGGCACTATGGCAAACACGCTGGTTCTGGCTTATATCAGCTCTTCGTTATCAATCGTTTTAATGCTAAGCATCTACAGCGCTTCAATTTCCAACCTGTTTAACAGCGAGATGATAGCAGTGGAAGTCCTGCAGGCTTTGGCGGGCAGTTTCGGCATTTTATCCGCAATGCCGCTGACCGCGTTTTTCTGCTCGACAATTTATTTGAAAAATAAAAAATAATATGAAAATTAAAATATTTGATATTATCATCATAATTGCGGTGGCAGGATTAACGTTTTTTGCCGCTTACATGGCGTACTTTAGACCGCAGGGGAAAGCCCGGGTGCTGATTCAAGGTCAGGACGATGAATGGATTTATCCCATTGAAGCCGACGCGACAGTTGTGGTAACGGGGCCGATTGGAGATACGATAGTGCGCATTTGCGGAAACTGCGCGTGGGTAGAATCTTCGCCCTGTGAAAATCATACCTGTATAGCCGTAGGTTCTATTTCAAGGCATGGAGAGTGGGCGGCTTGTCTTCCCAATAATGTTTTGGTAATTGTAAATGGGAGCGATGATGACCTTGACGGAATTTCCTGGTAGAAAAAACCTCGCCTTGTTAGGCGCTTTGTGCCTGTTTCTTTCAGCTATTGAATACATGATACCAAAACCCCTGCCTTTTATGCGCATCGGGCTTGCCAATATGCCGCTTATGCTCGCGCTGGATATTTTTCCTTTTTCCGCTTTTTTATTGTTGGTTTGCGTTAAAGTTATAGGGCAGGCGTTAATTACGGGAACGTTGTTTTCATATATTTTTTTATTTTCGCTTGTCGGGACGTTTTTGTCCGCCGCCATTATGTTTGCCCTGCGGCGACTGCTTGGAAAAAAGCACATAACATTCATAGGTGTGGGAACCGCGGGGGCCGTTATTTCAAATCTTTCGCAGTTGGCGCTTGCCCATTTTTTTATTTTTAAGGGAAACATACGCTATATTGCGCCGCCTTTTTTGTTAACCGGACTTATTACGGGAATTGCGCTGGGTATTTTTTGCGAAGCCTTTACCCGCGTTTCAAAGTGGTATCAGATTAATGAGAGAAAATTATGAGCAGGCTTGAATTTTACGAAAATATTTTTAGCGCGAAAGCGTTGTTTGCCGCAGGTTTGTTAATTATGCCGGCGCTGCTTTTTATTCCCGATACGGCATACCGCTGTTTCCAATTTGTGTTTTTCTGTATTCTGGTTTTACTTTCAGGAAAAAAGATCAATTTTTTAATCACGTTTCCCATAATAATGTTTATTATAGTATTTAACCTTATTATTCCCTATGGGCGCGTTTTATTTTCTATTGGCGTAATAAAAATTACGTCGGGTGCGTTACAAGCGGGAGTCCATAGGGCTTTCACTTTACAATCATTTGTAATGCTGTCAAAGGTGGTTATAAGGCGGGATTTAAAAATTCCGGGCGCGTTTGGCGAATTACTCTGCGAATCTTTGCATATATTTTCCGCTATAATGAACAAAAAATACAATATGCCAAAAAATAATGTTCTTATAGAAATTGATAATCTGATGTTGGAATTAAGCGATGTAACGCTTCCCGCGCCGGATGAAAAAGTAATAAAAACCAGGCCCGTCGGATTTGTTATTTTAGCGTTAGTTGTTATTCTGTCATGGCTGCCATATTATATTTTTTATCTCTAATCGTAAAATCAAAACCTGGCGTAATAATTACGCTCTTGTCTTCAAAAACAAAGACCGCCTGCGCTTCACTGTAATTTTTTAAAATGGATATTCCTTTTTCATAACCTGAAACAAAGACGGCCGTAGAAAGGGCGTCGGCGTCCATGGAAATGTCCGCTATTATTGTCACCGATACAAGCCCGTTGTTTACAGGATACCCGTCCGTTACGGATAGAAGGTGATGATAAAGCACTCCGTCTTTTTCAAAGTTCCGCTCATAAACTCCGGAAGTTACAACCGTTTTTTCCGGTATCTGTAAAACGCCGATGATGGAACCCCGTCTTCCATCTGGACTCTGAATGCCTACTTTCCATGGTTTATTGTCATACCGCGTACCTATCAAAAAAATATTGCCGCCAAGATCAATTTTTGCGCGGCTTATTTCATGTAATTTAATTATTTTTACCGTTTCATCCGCGGCGTAACCTTTGGCAATGCCTCCCAAATCAAGAGCCATGCCGCGCCGTGTAAGGTATACGCTTTTTAACCGCGCGTCCATTTCAATGTTACGCCAATTTATTAACGGCAGCGCTTCGTTAATTTCTTCGTTACTTGGGACGCGCGGTTTACCGCTAATCCCCCAGAGAGAAACAAGAGGCCCCACTGTGGGGTCAAAGGCGCCGCCGCTTAATTCCGCGAAATAAACGGCGCGTTCAATTACTTTATATGTATCATCCTGTACCTGTACCGGTTCAATTCCCGCGGCGGCGTTTATGCGGCTGACGTCTGAGGAAGAAATATTCACGCTCATAAGGTTTTCTATTTCGCGTATTCGGGAAAATATTTCATTGCAAACGCTTTCCTGCCCTTTTTCAAATAGAGTGATTGTACATACCGTTCCAAGCGCGAAATCTGTACCGGTAGTTACCTGCCGGGCGCAGGATACTGAGAATAATAAACAAAAAGAAAATAATACTGTTAATTGCTTATAACCCAAAGCGTTCAGATAATTCCTTCAGGTGGCTGCCAATGAAAAGTGCGCCGTAGGTGGTAAGAACAATGCCGATTGTAATGCCTATGGGCAGCATAAATGACATTCCCGATTCCAGCGCAAGACTTTTAAAAGCCAGCCCAAAGAAAGCGGTTGCAAGAGATATAAGAATGACAAAGCCTGCAATTACCCAGCTTTGCGTAGAAAAGCCGCCCGCGGTATCGTGCGCTTCATCCGCCTGCTCGGCGTCAATTCTTGCCATTATTGTCTCTTCAAGAGCGGGGGCAGATGAGGGGAAAAAATCTTCTTTCATTAAAGTTCTTGCGGTTTTATAAAGCTCAATTTTTTCAGCGCAGGCGGGGCAGAAAAGAATATGCGCCCACACTTGAATCTGGCTTAAAAGCGGCATGGAAGTTTCTCCGCCTTCCTGCGATTCATAATACAAATCCATAATCTTTGAACAACTCATGTCATTCTCCTTCTTCTCGGCGTCAACCTTCCGATAAGCCATCTAACTTCTCCCTCAACTGTATCTTCGCCCTAAACACATGAGATTTTATCGTGTTAACAGGAATGCCTGTAATCGCCTCAATCTCTTGATACGAACGGTCATAAAAGAAAAACAGATCAATACAAATTCTAAAACGCTCGGGTAACTCCTCTATTGCCGCGCGAACGGCTTCTCTTGCGGCGTTGCGCAACGTTATCCGCTCGGGAGTTTCTCCGCTGTTTATAAGTTTTTCAGCGTCTTCTTCGGCAAGGCTGTGGTATTCTTTCCTCCTGTTCACCTCGTTTAACGCCGTGTTATAGGCGATTTTATAAAGCCATGTTGAAAACCGGCTTCTTCCTTCAAAACGTGAAAGACTCCGGTACGCCTTTAAAAAAACCTCCTGGGTAAAATCTGAAGCGTCATCCGAATTACGGAAGAAGCTCATTCCCATTCCATAGACGGCCTTTTCATGCTGCCGTACTAAAAGACGGAACAAATCTTTCTGTCCCGAAACAATTTGGCTGACGACTAACCGATCGTTTATTTCAGATTCATCAGCCATCACGCTTTTCATTCCGCTTTATCACATAGAAGATCAAAAGTCCTATACCCATCGACAGGGGAATGATCCCGCCCAATAGGCCGTATGACGCCTTTTCAACAGCTATTGATAAAAATACAGTTAACGCTATGCCAACGCTGCTTAAAAGAAGTCCGGCCAAAAGGCTGAATGTAAGCAGGTTAAAATCCGGTTTTGCGTATTGTCCCGCCTTAATCAATAATGCCCTTCGTCTGTAATTCCACAACAAGTAGAAAAAAATAACTATCGAACCCATAACAATTCCCACAATGGGAATAATCGCGATAATTACCTGAGCGGCGGCGGATGTTCCATTCATATTATACTCCGGATTTTATTTTAAAGTATACCTTCTCATTCGTCTATAATTATGACACGAAAAAATGGCGAAAGTTGCGATTTGCTTTATTGCGTTATAACAAATGTCGCAATCTGTTTCCGTATTATTTCGCCGATTATTTTAGATGACATTTTTTGTTTGACATAGCGCGGCTTATGTGGATAAAAAAAGAAAATATGGTATAAAGAATAAGAGTATACCTGCGGCGCAATAAAGCATTATTTGTAAATATTACAGGCTGCATTCGGTCTTACGGTGAGAAGTAAAAGGAGATTTTTGTATGAAAATATGTAAACAACGTTTTTATAGTACGAGGATTTTTGCGGCAATAACATCCATTTTTGCGGTTGTGTTTATGGAGTGCGGCTTAATTATGTACCAACCTTTAACAGTTGAAATGGTATTGGTAGCCGGCGGCAGTTTTGAAATGGGAAAGGATTGGGGAACAGACGCTATCGGGGACATAACGCCGTTACACACAGTAACGCTGAACGATTTTTACATAAGTAAATATCCGGTAACGCAGGCGCAGTACCAGGCGGTAATGGGGAGTAATCCCAGTTTTTTTTATTTATATCCCGCAACCGGTGAAGTGCAAGGTAAACGCCCGGTTGATACTGTAAGCTGGTATGCGGCTATCGTGTTCTGTAACAAATTGAGCCTGCAGGAAGGATTAAATCCCGCATACAGCATTAACAATAGTACCGATCCTTCAGAATGGGGAAGCGTACCTACTGGTGATAATAATATTATTTGGGATGCGGTACAAATAGTCAGCGGTTCAAATGGCTACCGCTTGCCGACAGAGGCTCAATGGGAATACGCTGCAAAAGGCGGCAATCCAAACGCAGCAGGCTGGACAGGGTACACCTATTCCGGAAGCGATACGATTGACGATGTGGCGTGGTACAACAATATAAACAGCGAATATAGAACTCACGAGGTTGGAAAGAAAGCGCCCAATCGTTTGGGTTTATACGACATGAGCGGGAACGTGTATGAGTGGTGCTGGGACTGGTACGGGGACTATTCTGGCGAGGATCAGACTGACCCGACCGGGGCGGCCTATGCCTCCGGCCGTGTGCTGCGCGGCGGGAGTTACTTTTTTTCAACATCGTCCGCTCGTTCGGTTTATCGGACTTACGGCTACCCATCCTTTGCAGACCTTAAACCCGGCATCCGGCTGGTGCGGCATTAACGCCGTTTTAATGGCAGATACTTGTTTTATTTTAAACTTTCAATTACTTTCATATCGCTGAAATAAAGCGCGTCAATGCGTCCAAGCCGGAGATCGGCGTTAAAACGCCGCAGAATTTCCTGCTTTGCCGCATCTTCATCAATTTGACCGGCATTTTCCGCGGGAAGGGACGAAAAATATTCCGTCGTTATCGCTTTAAAGTCGTTGATTTTTACGGCAAGCTCTTCGGTAAAGGCAATATCATTGGCGGAGTAGGGGAAGGCTACGGAAAGAATCAAGATAGATGAAGAATTTGACAGGGGGATTCTAAGCCGTTCCAATCCTGAATAGACGCGGATGTCGTCATCATTTGCCGGCTTGGTCCGGGAGGACCCCCTGATTACAAATACAGGCTCCGCGTTACGTGAACGAACAAGCCCGACGATAGTGCCAATTAACAGCAAAACGATTAACGCGCCGGCGATAAAAAGTAATGCGAGGTATATGATTCTGGGGATTTTTTTTGGTGTGGAGACTCCTTTCATTTATTGAAATATATATGAATATTTAGGCTTTTTCAAGATAGGGATTGGTACGCAAATATTTCTCACGAAGGGCACGAAGGTACAAAGAACACAAAGTAAAAGAGGGAATTTTTGTCCGAAGGTTATGAGTGGATTTTACGATAAGATAACGGACAAAAACCTCTGCTTCCTCTTCGTGATCTTTGTTTCTTTGTGATCTTTGTGAGAAATTCTTGCGAATAAATTTATTTCTTCATTGCCAGCTTAGCCACGGCGCGTACCGCGCGTGCCGTATTTATGCTGATACGGCAGCGTTCCGCTATTTCTTTAATATCCGCGGCGGCGATATTCGCGATTGATTCATAGGCTTTCATTATTGCCGCCGCGCGTTTGGGGCCGACTCCTTCCACAGATTCCAGTATCGGGAAGAAAAGGTCTTTTGATCTAAGCCGTTGATTAAAGCCTGTTGCAAAGCGGTGGCATTCGTCGCGTACATGCTGTAAAATTTTTAACGCTTCCGATTGCCTTGATAAAACCAGCGGCTCTTTCGCCGAAGGAAGCCATAGTTCTTCTTCGCGCTTGGCAAGAGCGACAAGGCCGCAGTCTGCGCCTAATTCATCTAACACTCCTTTGGCGGCGTTCACCTGCCCAATGCCGCCGTCGACAAGTATTAAATCGGGAAGTTCTTTCCCTTCACGGATAAGGCGCGAATAACGCCGCCTGACAACTTCGCGCATGGAGGCAAAATCATCTACTATTCCAATCACAGTGCGCAGTTTAAAATAACGGTAATTTTTTTTATCTGGAATCCCGTTTTTAAAAGAAATTAAAGAAGCGACAGGATGTTTCCCGTCTAACTGCGCAATATCAAACCCTTCGATCCGTTCAGGCCGAGATTTCAAACTCAACACGCGCATTAATTCATCTATAACAGGCCCCGCTCCTCTTTCCTTCAGCCTTTTTCGCAAATCTTCCTCGGCGTTTTGCTTTGCCATCGCCATAATAGCCGCATGATGTTTTTCCGCAGGGGAGAGCAATTGCGGCTCATACCCAAATTTTTCATTAAACCAATTTTGTACTAACTCCAAATTTTTCCCGCAAAGAATCATTGTCCCTTCGCTATGCGACGCAGAATCGCTGTTCCCCTCTTCTCTTTTCACTTTTCTCTTTTCCCTTTCCTCTTCCCCCTCTGCGCCTTTGCGCCTCTGCGAGAGAAAATTTTCAATATAAATCTTCCCCGGCGGACGGTGTGAATTATCATAATAAGAAGTAATAAAAATCTCCAACGACTCCCATTCGTCCGCGGCTGAGCGCGTACGGTAAAGGTCGCGCCCTGTCATTTTGCCGCCGCGCATGGAAAAAACTGTAAATGTGGCAAGCACTCCGTTTGCCGCCCATGCGATGTAGTCCCTGTCTTCGGGATTTAAATCTTCTACCGAACTGTCTTCTCCCGCAAGATTTTCAACCGCCCTGATTGTATTTCTTATCTGCGCGGCTTGCTCGAATTGCATAACCCCGGCTGCCTCGTGCATTTTTAAAGTAAGGTCTATAATCAACGCTTCAGTTTCACCTGACAGCAGTTTTTGCACGCGTTCCACATGAAGCGAATAATCTTTAACGCTTATTTTTCCGCAGCATGGCGCCATACAGCGCCCTATGTGGTAGTACATGCAAGGCCCGTTTTTTTTGATTGTTTTACACTTGCGAAGCGGAAAAAGTTTGTCGATTAATTCCATTATTGTATTTACGCTCTGAATGTCAGCAAACGGTCCGAAGTAAAGGCTCTTGTCCTGTATTATTCTGCGCGTGCGGAAAATGCGCGGAAAATCCTCGTGCGTTATGCGAATAACGGGATATGTTTTGCCGTCTTTAAGGTTGATATTGTATTTTGGCGAATGCTGCTTGATCAGGGTATTTTCCAGCAAAAGGGCTTCGTATTCGCTCTGGACAATAATGGTCTCAAATGAATTTATGCGGCGGAGCAGGGTAGCCGTTTTTATGTCCTTCTCCCCTGAAAAATACGACTTTAGCCTGTTTTTAAGCGATTTTGCCTTGCCCACATAGATAATTTCCCCGTCGATATCCTTCATTATATAAACGCCCGGCTCTGTTGGGGCGTCCAGGGCGGCGGCTTTTAGTTTTTCTAAATAATTTTCCGGATTTGTCTGAATATTCATATCAATTTATGCCGATAAAATAGAGGAAAACCATGAAAAGATCACTTTTTATCACACAGATAGTATACATCTTCCTGTTTATTTGCGGTAGTGTCTACGCGGTCGGAGAAAAAACAATTTCCCTTGGCGCGGGTTCTACATGGAAGGCGGCGGAAAACAGGACGGGAATTACCGAAGCCAATTCAATCAGGCCCCATCCCGTATTGCTCCTTTCTTCATCCATAGCGGTATCGTCCGCCGCGGGTTATCAGGCGGCATCGGGTGTTTTGGGAAATTTTTCCGCTTTAACGGAAAGCGCTCTTGATTTGTCCGTTTCGTTCGATGAAAGAAAGCCTGAACTTTTCAGGGACAGCTCAGGCAATTACAAGCTTATTGTCCCGTCTGAAGTTGAGTCCGTAGACCGCGTTCTCGCAAGAGCGGGCGCGGGCGCGGCGTTGTTTGGACGCTATGGACACGATCCGGATTCCACGCCAATTGTTATTCAGCCGGAGAGCCGTAACGCGCTTTTCGCGCCGGGAAACCGTATTAAAGATTTTACTATCGAATTCTGGATGTATCCGCTGAACATGGAAAACGGCGAGCAGATATTGACATGGACTTCAATAATGCCCGGCAGCCGCGCGCAGCGGATTAATTGTTCAGTTTCCAAAAATAAACTGAAGTGGTCGTTTGTAAACTTTTTTTCTCCGATAAACGGTTCAAAACAAATCAATATTGACTTTACAAGTTTAACGCCTATTATTCCAAAAACGTGGAGCCACCACCTTGTCCGTTTTGACGCGGCGACGGGAATGTTAGAGTATATCGTAGACGGACGTGGCGAATCAATTGTTTATGCGACATCTACAGGCCGCGAAAGCAGCGAAGTTCATATACCCGTCATTGGCGGCAACGGCAGGTTTCTGCTTGGCGAATGTTTTTCAGGATTTATTGATGAATTTAAAATTCACAGCGTATGCGCGGGGCGTTCTTCAATTCAAAGATATGCGTCCTGCGGCGGAAGGATTGAGACAAAACCCGTTGACCTGGGAGCCGTTTCAAGCGGCGTTATTAAAATAAACGCTTGCGGAGGCAGAACAAGCATCAGAGGAACGGTCATACAAAATGAATTCCGCGAAAACGGAAGGTTTAAATTTTCCGACGACGCGGAAATGAACTTCTTTGTCCGCGCCGGAGAAAACCCGTATTCTCTGGACAGAGTCCCATGGGTCATTTTTACGCCGGGCGCTGATATATCGGGAGTGCGCGGGCGTTATGTGCAAATAGCGGTGGATTTTTACCCGTCTGCGGACGGCGAGAGCAGCCCCTATCTTGAACAGATGAACATTGTTTTTATGCAGGGAGAGGCTCCCCTGCCGCCCCGCAATTTGACGGCCGTTGCCAAAGACGGCTCGGTTCAACTTCGCTGGAAACAAAGTCCCACTTCTGGTACTGTAGGGTACCTTGTCTATTACAGCGCCGTCCGCGGAGACTATTTTGGCAATGACTCAAGTTTAGGTCCTTCGCCAATAGATGTTGGAATAGCGACAAATATTAATATTGACGGGCTAAAGAACGGAACGCTTTATTACTTCAGGGTTGCCGCCTATGACCTTTCGGGAGAAAACCGTAATATAGGGGACTTTTCATCCGAGGTTACCGCCCGTCCGCTTACGGGTCTAAAGTAATTAAGACGGAATTAATTCGCCAAGATTTTCACGCGCGCCAAATAAACGCACGGCGTAGCCGTGTGGATCAATAATGCCGCATGGCGTAATAAATACCGCTGTTTGTATAATAAGGCAAGGCAGCCTTTAGGTTGCCGCCGGTGCGCAGAGTACAAAGGAACAAAGATCACTAAGAGGAAAAGGGTGATTTTTCTACTTGCCATTTCCCCCAAAAAATGCTAAAATACTTTCAATGAATCGAAAAGCCGCCATTATTGGCAAAAAGCAGCATAATTCCCTACTTCAAAAATACTTTAGAGTGATGGGAATTCAAAGTGAGGGATTTTATTTAGCGCCACGCTGTGCCGCATTATCCATTAACACGCCTACGGCGTGCATGATTAAGCGCGCGGACGGTAAACGGCGGTTTTCCGTGTATGCGGAAACACCGACTTTTGTATACATCATTTTAACAGAAAAGGAGTTTTAGAGTGAACAAAAGAACTGTTTTTGGAACGCTGGCAGTAATTACGCTTGTACTGGCAACTTGCGGGACAAGCGGGAGTACGAAAGACGCCGCAGGGCAGCCAAATAGAGCGGCCGCCCCCGCGCCGGAAAAACCCGTTGTGCCCGGCTTTGTGCAGATAAACGGCGGAACTTTTACGATGGGCAGCCCCGCCGACGAGCGGGAGCGTGGTAGGGACGAAGGTCCGCAACACCAGGTTACCGTGAGCGCTTTTTCCATGGGGAAGTATCCGGTAACGCAGAAGGAATACCAGGAAATAATGGGAACAAACCCCAGCAATGAGACCGGTGAGATTAGTAGACCGACTTATTCTTATGGCGGCGGTCCTGGCGGTGGTAACTCTAGGATTAATGATTCATCAAGGGTTAGTGATTCGTCAGGGATTAATCTGCCGGTTGTAATGGTAAGCTGGTTTGACGCGATTGAGTACTGTAACAGACTGAGCCAGAAGGAAGGGCTGACTCCCGCTTATACGGTTAGCGGTTGGGGAGACAACCGGACGGTTAACTGGAACCGGAGCGCCAACGGATACCGGCTGCCGACAGAGGCAGAATGGGAGTATGCCTGCCGCGCCGGGACGACGACTCCGTTTAGCACTGGATACAACATCACCACAAGCCAGGCGAATTACGACGGGACTGAACCGTACAACTACAACGCCAGGGGAGAGAACCGTGAAAAGCTGACTCCCGTAGACAGATTTGAACCGAATCCCTGGGGCCTGTACGATATGCACGGGAATGTGTATGAGTGGTGCTGGGACTGGTACGGGGATTATCCACGCGTGGCGCAGACCGATCCCACAGGCCCGTCATCGGGGCCCAGGCATGTGATTCGCGGTGGGAGCTTTCTCAGTCAGGGTTGGCAGTTGCGTTCCGCGCTCCGTGCCGGAATTGCGATTGACCGGGCTAACACCGTTGGCTTCCGCATCGTGCGCCCGTAAGCGAGCGGTAAATTGTAACTGTAAACGCAACAGGCATTTATAAGGGGCTGTCCAAGAAGTAACACTTGGGCAGCCTTTTTTCATACCCAGATGTGTATTAGATTGAAAATTCCGAACATTCGGAATTCTGTAAAATGTGAAATGTTTTAATGTTTTTTTTCTTTATTATGCCGTATTATCTTTATTTAATCGGAATATCTGTTTTATATTGTACCCCAGAACCAATAACCCCCACTCAGTTGAGGCTTTAGCCGTTCCACGC
>Ga0268262_10001467_pt1 | contig 29164 bp, 20 predicted proteins | sample TergutNc150P3_FD_190354 | JGI IMG/M metagenome (GOLD analysis project Ga0268262, IMG submission 190354) | Nasutitermes corniger P3 segment gut microbial community from laboratory colony in Florida, USA - Nc150 P3 (SPAdes) (version 2) | ecosystem: Host-associated > Arthropoda: Insects >... | reverse complement strand
ATTTGGCAAAAGGGCAAGAGCCTGGGTTTGGATTTATTTTGAGCGTTAGCAATTTTATTGCATGCACTTTGTGTTTTAAACCAAATTCCACAGTTTTGATTTATGTAGAAAAAGAATTTGAGATGGACAATATGGTTGTGTTTAATTGCTCAATAAAACAAGGCGAAGAAGAACTGGCAAAAGCTTCTATAAGCGCTGTGAAAATAAAAGACGTATCTGAGGTAAAATATGAAAGTTAATTCTAAAAAAAGAGTTTTGGTTACCGGAGCAAGCGGTGGAATAGGAAGAGCCATAGCAGAAAACCTAGCGGCGGGAGGATACAGCGTGATTGCTCATTACAATAATAATTCCGCTTCTGCAAATGCTCTCGCAAACGAAATGTGCGAAAAGGGCTGTGATGTGGATTTATTGCAATGCGACTTGCGAAACCGCACTCAATGCCGCAGCGCAATTGAAAACGATATTGAGCAAAACGGAACATATTATGGCATTGTGACCTGTGCTGGTATATGTTCAGATGCTGCATTTCCAGCTTTGACCGATGAAGATTGGGACAAGGTGATAGATACCAATTTGAATGGTTTTTTCAATATGGTTCATCCGGCGATTATGCCTATGTGCAAAGCAAAACGCGGGCGCATAGTTGCCATAAGCTCTGTGGCTGGCATAGTGGGAAATCGCGGGCAGGTGAACTACAGCGCATCCAAGGCTGGTTTGATAGGCGCAGTTAAAGCTCTGGCTGTGGAACTTGCCAGCCGCTCCATAACCGTGAACTGCGTTGCTCCGGGTTTAATAGAAACCGATATGATTAAAGATGTTCCGATGGATATAGTGCTGCCAACTATTCCTATGCAGAGAATAGGCAAACCTCATGAAGTTGCTGCTGTTGTTGAATTTTTGCTTTCGGAATCTGCTTCTTATATTACCAGGCAGGTGATTTCGGTGAATGGAGGATTGATATGAGCAAAAGAGTGGTTGTTACCGGAGGTTCTTGTGTGTCTGCGCTTGGGCAAGGTTGGCCGGAAATTTTGACGAATCTGAAAAGCAAAAAAAACTGCGTGGTTCGTATGGAGCAATACGAAAAATATGCTCAAATGAATACAAAGCTCGCTGCACCTGTGAACTTTACACCCCCCGATTACCCTCGGCAAAAAACACGAGGTATGGGACGTGTTGCACTTATGGCTACTTACTGCACGGATTGCGCCATTAAAAACGCCGGACTAAGCGGCAATGCTCTTTTGCGTAATGGCCGCTGCGGTGTGTCTTACGGTTCTTCTATGGGAAATGTAGATGCCCTGCTGGATTTTTTTTCAATGCTCACATCGGACAAATGTGATGGAATTACCGCAACAACCTATATTCGCTCAATGCCGCAAACCTGCGCTGTGAACATAGGCGTATTTTTTGAATTAACAGGGCGCATAATAACAACCAACACGGCCTGTACTTCTGGAAGCATGTCTATTGGCTATGCTTACGAAACGATAAAAAACGGGCAGCAAGATATTATGATTGCAGGCGGAGCAGACGAACTTAGCCCAACAAGTTCTGCTGTGTTTGACACATTGTTTGCAACCAGCACAAAAAACGAAACGCCGCATTTAACTCCCAGAGCTTTTGACAAAGAGAGAGATGGCTTGGTTGTGGGTGAAGGCGCAGGAACCTTGATATTGGAAGAATACGAACACGCAGTGGCAAGAGGTGCGGAAATTTATGCGGAAATAGTCGGATTTGGAACCAATACGGATGGTTTTCACATAACGCAGCCGAACAGAGACACAATGCAAATTGCGTTGGAACTTGCAATTAAAGATGCAGGCATTTCACCCGACAAAATTGACTATGTGAACGCTCACGGAACCGCAACCGACAGAGGCGATATCGCAGAAAGCCACGCAACATACAACGCCCTTAAAAAATCCACTCCGATAAGTACTTTAAAAAACTACATAGGGCATACACTAGGTGCCTGCGGAGCCATAGAAGCATGGCTTTCCATTATGATGATGCGCGAAGGTTGGTTTGCGCCTAATATAAATTCGGGTAATATAGATGCAGAGTGCGCTGAGTTGGATTACATACAAGGAGAAGGCAGGGAAATGAATGCAAAATACATTATGTCTAATAACTTTGCGTTTGGCGGAATAAATACCTCGTTAATATTTAAAAATCGGGATTTAAAATGAGAGCAGTTGATGCTAAATTTGAGGCACAACGCATTGCTTTTGCGCCCTTTGCATTTCAATGCGCATACTCAATGAGGGAACTAGGCTTTTTGGAATGTGTGAGCAAAGCCGGAAAAATCGGTGCAAGCATTGCAGAGATTTCCAAAGAATGCGAGATTTCAGAATATGGCGCACAGGTTCTTGCAGAATTCGGGATTGGCACGGGAATTCTTAAACTTGCAAGCGAAAAGGAACCTCTCAAGTACGCACTTGGCAAAATAGGTTTTTTTATTCTGCAAGACGAAATGACCAAAGTGAATATGGATTTCGTGCAAGATGTGTGCTATGAGGGAGCAAAATTCCTTAAAGACTCAATTAAGAACAAAAAACCCGAAGGATTAAAGGTATTTGGAAAATGGAACACAATTTACGAGGCTTTGTCTAAACTACCGCCGCAAACACAAAAAAGCTGGTTCGCCTTTGACCATTTTTATTCCGATATTGCCTTCCCCGAAGCATTGCCCATCGTGTTTAAAAATCCACCGCGCAAGCTTGCAGATATTGGAGGCAACACCGCTAAATGGGCAATAGCTGCCTGCAAATACAATCCAGACGTTGAGGTTATTATAGTGGATTTGCCAGGGCAAATTTCCCTTGCAAAAAGAAACGCAGAAAATGCAGGACTTTCAAAGCGCATATTATTCTGCGAAACAGATATTTTAAGCGAAAATCCCAAGTTGCCACCAGATGCCGATGCCGTGTGGATGAGCCAATTTTTGGATTGCTTTTCGCTAGAAGAAATTTCCAGCATTGTGAGCAGAACCCGCAAGGCTGCGCCAAATGCAAAGATTTATGTGCTGGAACCTCTGCTGGATATGCAAAAATTTGAGGCAAGCGCTTATTCGCTGCAAGCAACTTCTCTATATTTCACCTGTATGGCAAACGGCAACAGCAAAATGTATAATTTTGCAGAACTTGTAAACGCCATTGAAAAAGGCGGCTTCGCTTTGCAGGAATCGCATCATAATCTCGGCGCAAATTCCTATTCCTTGCTGTGTTTTAAAAAGAATTAGTTAAATTTTTCGCTGCTAATTTGCTCCTTTATCTTCTCCGTGAGCAGTTTTGAAGCTGCGCCGCTTGGCATCTGCTTATACTCAGCAACGGGAATTGGCGGGAAAATATCAAAAATATAGTGGTATCTTTGAGTAGGGTGAAAACTGAACAGAGCATCGTGCTTGCGCAGCCCTATTTTTTCGTTGCCACCTATATGCACAGGCACAATATCATAGCCACTTTCAATAGCCAGCCGTGCCGCACCCTTTTTCAAATCTATTGGCTTTTCGGGAACGGAGCGCGTTCCTTCTGGGAAAATCACAACGCAATTTCCCTTTGAAAGAGAATTGGCAACACGGCTTGAAATTTCTGTAAAATCAAGTTCATTGGGAATATATAATGCATTAACTATTACCCGCAAAATATTTTTTTTGCCGAGCAACCCGTTTACAATGCAGTCTGCGCTGGGAAGCATAGAAATTAGCAAAACTACATCCAGCAAGGAAGGATGATTTGCAACTATTATTTTTGAACGTAAATTTTTAAAAATATATTTATTATTGACTTTTAACGTTAGAATTCCAAGCAAACGCATTTCCCATACAAAAATCGCAAAGAAAAAAGAAACAAGCCTTCTCGGTTTAAAAACAAATAAAACAGGAAACAACAAACTCAGCAGAATACTGTAAATTCCAAAATTGATGAAAAACAGTACTTTTACAATAACCCTATATATGTAAAAAATCTTTTGCAAAATCCAACCCTGAGCAAGAAAAATTATCTGGAACTTCCAAGCTGTTTTCCGAAGGAGCAGAGGAAAGAAAAAGCGCAAGCACAAAAGGCGTATTTGCACCCCCAGTCAAAGCCTGATAGGGAGGAGGAACTAACTCGTCTCCGTGAACAAAAATGCGTTCTTTGTCTGCTCCACAGCGCAAAGCGGCAAGACATTCGCTAAGTCCGTAATAAAAAGAATTTTTGCCAGAGCATATTGCAGAATACCCCTGCATATTTTTCTCTGCTATGGTTGCCATTGCCACCGGTGCATTAAAAACTGAATTGCTGAATTTTGCCGGAGATATTTTTTCGCTCTCCAAAATTTCTTCGGAAATTTTTAATTGCTGCGTGATTTCTCCATACTCAGAAGAAAAGGAAATTTTCACCTGCGGCCACCCTTGCGAAACCTCGTGCACAGCGTATAACACCATACGTGAAAGCTGGCTTAAACGCCTTCTGAGCATAGGCGAAACAAAGGGCAATAGCGGTGCTTCCGTGCTGCCTTCTCCCGGAGACCAAAAACACCATTTCGCAGCATAAATCTTATTAAGCACGTCACTGCCCAATGGCATCTGGTGGCATATAATCTTTGTTCAAATACTGGACTTTATATGTTTTTGACAGCTGGTCAAGATAGCTTTTTATGGCGAGCTGGCGAGAGCGTTCTGCCTCAATGCGCAAAATATAATCTATTTGGTATTCATAGCTTTCAAATTTGCCATCGTTTTTTTCAGATAGCATAAATATCACAATCTTATTCCCGCCTTGCACAAAAGGCTCGCTTATTTCCCCTACTTTCAAATTTTTGACGGCATTCACAAATTCAGTTCCTTGGTCTTTGGGCAAGAATCTGGTCATAACTCCACCGTCTTTTTTGGCAGCTGGATCTTCGCTATACTGGGCTGCGAGTGCCGCGAAGTTGGCTTTTTTTGTGCGAACTTGTGCGGCATAACCTTTCAATATGTCTTTTTTGTCTTGGGTTGCTTGAGCGCTTTCTCCTTTGGCTATGTTTAAAACTATGCGCGCACCGGCTATGGAATCGCTTAATATCACCTCGCCTTTATGTTTTTCCCAATAATTCTTTTTATCTTGAGGCGTAGGGTCTTTTGGATATGGAACCTTTTTTTCCAGAATTTGGTCTGCGAGTAATTGGTTTTCTATTTTTTGCCTGAATTCAACCTCGGTTGAGCCGCTCTTTTTGAGTTCCTGCTTAAAAATGGCTTCGCTCGGAAACTGCTTTTTGAACATTGCTACGAGGCTATCTGTTTTTTTTGCATCTGCTTTTAAGCCCTGTTTTGTTATTTCTGCCTTTAAAAGCTCTTGCCCCACAAGGTTATCTATAACCGCCCAGCGAAGCTGGGTCATTGTTTCGGGTGGGAGGTTTTGCCCCGGAGCTTGAGCCTGAGCGAGCTGCTTTGTGAGGCTGTCTATTTTACCGGGGCTAATGCTTGCGCTCCCAACCTTAATAACAGGAATATTGCTGCCTGAAAGCAACTGGGCATAAGCTGAAAAGGCTAACAAAAAAATTAATGAGATTATTTTCATAGGGGGTAATATAGTAAATATCAAGGCTTTCTCTTCCCGTGCTCCACAAATAAAGCGTGATATTCTTGAAATAGCGGCACAGATAACTCCAGATTCTCCATAAACCACAATCGCAGAGTTTCGTAGGGAGTTTTTTCGTCAAAAATTTTCAAAGCGGCAAGAGTTCTTTTTGTATATGTGTCTATTACAAAAGTGGGCAAATGAAAAGCGTAAAGCAAAATTGAATCTGCGGTTTCCCTGCCAACGCCCTTTACTTGGAGCAAGTCATCGCGACTTGGTTCTATTTTGTAATTATCTATAAACCACTGCGCTATGTTCTTGAGGTATTTGGTTTTTTGGTTTCGGTAGCCAGCTGGGCTTATCAGGGCAGTGATTGTTTCGTTATCTGTTTCAAGGATTTTTTCGGGGGTGTTTATCTTTGCAGCAAAGAGGTTTATCAAGGCTTTTTCCACTTGGGTCCAGGCTGTGTTTTGGGTTAAAATTGCGCCCATGCAAACCTCAAATTTGCCCTTTCTCGTTGCTGGCAAGCCAAATACATTCGGATGATAGCCCCTGCCCTTGTATTCGCTGCGCACAGGCCACCATCCCTGGGCACCGTAGAGAGAAAAGAGCTTTTTGTAGAGTTTGGCTGGATTCATACCTTTGAATTTACTAATTTTTTTAATCCGTGCAATTTATATTTTTCATTCTGTTATTCCTCATAGCATCTTCGTATGCCGCGCCTGTTAGGGGCGTGGTGGTAGAAGAATCTGCCGATAATGTTATTCCATACACAGATATTTCGTACCTCTCTGGGAAAGCCATTGGGCAAAGCGATGATAAAGGCAGGTTTGAATTTGAACTTGATAGCAGAAATGCAATTTTGATTTTCAAAAAAAATGGTTTTGACAGCACCATAGTTGAAATGCAAGACTATGGGGATTTGCTTGACGTTGTTGTAAGTATGCGTTCAAATGCAAAGCATTTGGGAAGCGCAACCGTTGTGGGTGGTGGCAGTGCGTGGCAAAATCCGCATGTTGCTTCTGTGCAAAAGCTAGAAGATGCGGCAGGGCTTCGCTTTGACTTAACCGAGCATCTGAGCCAAATGCCGGGTATATCTGGGCAAATGGATTTTTCCAGCAATCTGTTTTATGATGGAAGCCGCTCCGAAGAAATTGCCTACCACCTTGGGGAATTCAGAATACCGAATATGCGGCACTTGGATATCGGGTTCCCCGGCAATTTATCGGTGATAAACCCACACGCCGTTGAAAGCATAAACATCAGCGAGCATTATGGAGCAAATCCCTTTAACCAGGGGCTTGCTGGCTCAATTCAATTTGAACAGAGAAATTCAAGCGATTTTAAAACCGATATTTCACTTGGAACAACCCTGCGCGAAATTTACATGGAAGGACCTTGGCTATTTTGGGATGGCTTTGCCTTTAGCGCAAGATATTTAGAACCATCAATGCTAAAAAATATGGGTGAAAAATTTTTCACCGAGTTTAAAAAAACAAATGAAAGCTGCGATGGATGCTCCAAAGATAAAAATTCCTTTTCCCTTTTCTCCACGGATTTATACGGAAGGTTCTTTGGCAAAGATTCCTCGCACAATTCCTGGGCAATAACTGGGCTTTATTCAAACGATGAATATTCCATTCGCCAAGATACTTCCACCATAATACAAGGCTCACAATTTTACGGCTTGACTTTTGCGGAATACAAAACCTTGAGCGGAACAAATATCTATGCTGGAGTTATTTCGCAACAAACATCCGATTCTCTAAGAGATACTTCAGCGTTCAGAAGACTTGAGCCGGAACCCAATAGCCGTCCGGAATTTTGGAATTTCATAGATGGCTACGAAAAATCGCATTTAACCGCTAGTGTTGGAATTTCTTGGGAACAAACCCCTGATTTGGGCTTTGCCTTTTTATATGACTATCACAGCCTTTCAAAAAAATGGTATTTTATGAAAGAAGATGTTTTAAACGACAATGTGTTTCAGGCAAATGCTCATTACACAATCACAGACGGAAATAATGCAAATTCAGTTCAAAGCGTACTTGGGGCAGGGGGAGTGTTTTCGCTTTCTTCAAAGCAAATAGCTCCGCTCGCATCTTTTGATATAGAAAAAGGAGCTGGCAAGGATATTGCCATTTTTGGAAATGTCGCTTGGCGCGGCGACTGGGACGAGAAATTGATCAGCGGCGGAGTGGTTAAGGCGGGAGCAAGGTATTCTTTGGGTGCTTTAAAAATTTCTGCGCATGGGTTTGGGCGTTATTATCCAGACCCTGTTTTGCCAACTCCGCGAGCTTATGAATATTACAAAGAGCTTCAAAAAGTTGATTTTGCTTGGGTGGGCGGAAGCCAAGTAACTTTTGATTTTCACACTTTGCACACACTTGCATTCCAAAGCAACATTTCACACATTCAAGGCAAATACGAGCTCCCAGACGGTTCTCTCCCTTGGCAGGCAAATTCGCGCTTAGATATGGTTTCGCATTTGAGAATTTACCCCAGAAGCGATTCCCTTTTATCCTTTATAGTTAGCCACCGCGCAGCCTTAGACAGACCTCTTTATGAATGGGAGATTATTCCAGACCAAAGGGAAAGGCAAATAAAATGCGCAGACGAAACAACCTCTCTTTTTCGCACAGATATTCGCCTTAACCTTGACCTGAAATCAAAAACGAGAATTATTTTCCTTGAGAATGTTCGCTTTTTTATTGAAGCAGATAATATATTCGCTCCCTTAGACATAAAAGCCTTGCGCTTTTTGGGTGGAGAAAATGCAAGAGAGCGTTCTGTTGTTGTGCGCGATGCAGACGGAGATTCCAAAAATGGCTTTGATATTGTTCCCTTTATGGCAAAGGGAATGGGATTTTATTTGCAATTTGGAATAGAGGGAAATTTTGGGATTTAATATGAACGCTCATCCACTGCACACATATCTTATGGCTCAAGGCGAATTGGGCGGTTTTGAGGTTGTGTTACCGTCTCCTTTGTCTGAACCTCGATTTTCCGATTCTCCCGATTCTTCTGATTTGCCGAAGCCAGTTTTGGAAGTTAAGCCAAAACCGGTTTTGGAAGTTGCAAAGCAGAATGATGATTCTCTGTGGAAAGATGCGAGCAGTCTTAAGGATTTTTATGAGGCTTTGAAGGAACATTCCATATATACTAAGGGTATGAGATCTATAAGTTTTTGTGTTCCTGAAATAAAAACAGATGTGCCTTATTTTTTGGTTTTTCCTTCGCCGCTGGAATTAACGGCAGAGGCTAGGGATATTTTGGGAAGGTTGTTCAAGAAACTTGAAATTGATTTGAATAAGTGCGGAATATCTTTCTTTTTGAAATGCGATGATACCGCTTTGCCTAGGGAAAAAAATATTTTAAAAGAAATGCTGAATAAAGAAATAGAATTGGTTAATCCAGAGAAAATAATTCTCTTTAGAGAAGCACCCAAGCCAGAAAAAATTGAAACTCCCCCGCCAATAAGTGGGAATGCAATAACATTCGCTGGCAAACCAGCCATAACGCTATACTCTCTTTTGGAAATTCTCCCCGGCAAACCAAATGTCAAGGAAAAAATGAGCGAGGTTTTGAGCATAAGCCAGGCTTTTATTCCACAACGCAGTTAAAATCTCCGCAGTCCATCACGCAGCGAACCGAGAGCCCCATTGACTTGGAATATTCGGAATGATATATGCCATCTAGGTCTGTACTCATATATTTGTATTTGCCATAAGAGCTGCTGCTCGCATCACTTGTCCACCAGTATCCTTTTTCTCCGTTTTCTGCAAAACCCTGAGACTTGGTAAAACCGCCCGGCAATGCAGAAAAACCATAACTATCTTCTCCATTCCACTGTTTTGATTTGAGTTTTTTGCCCGCAAAAATGCCGCCTGAACTCTCTATCAAATTCACCCAATCATTGTGGCTAGGCAAACGCCAAGGAGAGGGGCACGCTGTTTGAGCCGCGTCCCAGTCGTAAAGCCTCCCGTATTTATTGCAATTTTCGGGTTTATTTTCATAGCAAAGACTGCCTTTTGCATTGTAATTTAAATTCTCTGTCATCCACATTGTATTGTTAGCTTTAATTACACCGTATTGTTTGTTATTGCGAGTATCTGTGAATATTTTGCTGATTTTTTTAACTGGAGGGTTTTGTATGCAAAGAACCGAGAGACCCGCAGATCTATCTCTCAAGGTACTGGAAAAGCCTCCAGAAGGCGATAAACTCCGAGCCTGAGCAGAACCTGTAGCTTCAAATATTGTGGATGTCCACCAAAAACCATTTTCCTCTAAGTTGCGCCAGCGGCCTATTTTTTCACCTCTTCTCTGCTGCTCTAAAGTATATTCATGCACATCGTTGTCGCGAAAACCGCCTTTCAAAGCAGAAACGGCAGCAGCCGCAAGACCTTTGCCCGCAGATTTTTCCAATTCATTCCACTCCCAGTCGCTAGGCAAATGCCAACCGTTAGGGCATACCTTAGATGCGGTGTTCCAGTCGTATAAACGCCCGTATTTTTTGCAATAAAATTCATCGTCTTCAAAACACCAAGTATTGCCTATAGCTGTTTTGTAATTCATATTTTCTGCCATCCAAACTTTATTGCCTATTTTAGCTGTTTTGTATTGATTTACATCGTTTGTTTTGCCTGTTTTAGGAATATTCTGAACGCAGCGAACCGAATAGCCAACGGATTTATCTGTGATTTTCTCGTCTAAATTATTTTCATTTGCCTTAATATGCCAAGTATAGGCATCGTTAATCCCATACTCCGCTATGCCCCACCAATTTCCAGATTTTTCTTTATCCAAGAATTTGTATTCATCCGCAGACGTTGTATGGCTATATTCGCCGCTTAAACTCCCACCGAGCATAGCGGAAAACTCCTCCATCGTTACCTCGCTCCATTCGCGCCGCGTGGGTAAATGCCAACCGCTGGGGCACGCTTTAATTGCGGTGTTCCAGTCGTATAAACGCCCATACATATTGCAATTATAATCATCATTTTCGTAGCACCAAGATTTTCCGGTTTTATAGTTTAAATTTTCTGCCATCCATAACCCAGAGCCTATTTTAACTGTTTTGTAGTACTTTATATCATTTTTCTTTTCGCTCGGTTTAGCTTTGATATTCTGAATGCAGCGAACCGCTAAATTAACAGATTCAAGCTGATTTAATTTATTTATGCCTCCAAAACCTGAATTTACAACTACATAGTAAACCACAGAGTCTGGGCTGCTACTGGTGACTGCCCACCATTTGCCCTGCGTATTCAACCCTATTTTCGCTTTGAGTTTGGGATCCATGTCGCTTAATTCTTTTTTTAAATCTTCCCAAGCATTTTTGCTAGGCAAACGCCAACCGTATGGGCAAGCCTTTTGCACGGAATCAAAATTGAAAAGTCTGCTCTTTTTGTAATTTAAATCCTCTGCCATCCAAACTCGCCCGCCTAATTTTAGGGTTTTATATTTCTTTTTTTCGCGGAAATCTGTGAATGTGCCTTTGATATCGTTTAGGTTAATTTGAATCTCTTTTGCGCTTTTAGCGTTTTTATCATCTTTAGCTGGCTTAATATTTTTTGGCGCATTTTTTTGAGCAAATGCAAGGCAAGCAAAGAGCAAGAATAAAAAGGCGAGTTTTTTCATAGCTAACGATTAAGGTGTCCATTTATCTCTTGATGTATGCCAAAAAGCATCTATCATTACTACATCTTCATTTCCTAACTTCTCTATGTGATAAAATATCCTATATCGCTTATGTACAACAAGAGTTCTATATTCTGGAACATCCTCGTAAATACGACCTAGCAATGGCTGTTTCCCTAAAATATCTATATATTTTAATATTTTTTCTTCCATTTTAGCCGCACTGTTTGGAGAAATAGCAGCAATATATCCCAAACCCTCTATAAATTCAGAAACCGCTCCGTTGGTCCACTGGATTTTCAAATAATACCTCTCATACGCTTCAAATTTTCGTGACTCAATAGTTTTCCTTCTGAAATTTCTCGTTCAGCTATGGATAATCTTTTACGAATTGTCAACCGTTCTATTTCAGAATCAACGGAATGTGAAGCAACTCTTTTATTCTTAGTTTTCTCTAAAACAACTGTTCTTAGCATAACACACCTCTCATATAAATATACAAAAAAACACCCACTAAAACAAAAAACCCCTTGCGGGGGCTTGGAATTATTTACTAAGGTGTACAACCAGTAGGCCGTTCACTAAGAATTACTCCTGTAAGATTCATCCATTTTCCGCCTGGTCTACTTATGTAGTAACCATCATCAACCTTTGCTATACCATTCACACAAGTTGAAAATGCAGCAGAACCACCACTTTCACATTTGAATGATTGTCCGTTTACTTTGAAAGTTGTTCCAGGAAGACCACCTTCCACTTGGATATCCGTCATACCTTTAACATAGAAGCAATAATCTGTCGCCCAAGGACCGATAGCATTAGCATCTTTATTTCCAGCCGTAATACCAAAGATAACTTTACTTAGTGGTTCACCGCCACAATATGATGTCTGATACCCACACGAAGGTGGCGCTGTTACCGTTATTGTACCTGCGCAACTAGCTGTTTGGCTAACGCCACAAGTTGCAATTACCGTTACATTGCTTGTTGTGGTTGTAATAGGATTATTGATATTTGGAGTCCAAGTAGTAGTACCTGTTGGGGTGCCACTGCTTCCGCAAGTTAATGTTGGCTTGGTTGGGATTTGAGTGGTTGTTACCGTTTGAGTAACAGAACCGCAATTGAGTTTGGGATGAACCGTCAGTGTTCCAGTACAGGCAACTGTTTTTCCACTACAGTTTCCAGTGGCTACCGATGATACTGATATGGTGTATGTATTAGCGACAGGATTATCCCAAGTAGGTGCTCCCGTAAATGTTGGATTGGAAACAGATGCTGATGATCCGCCTCCAGTGCAAGTCACTGTTGGCCGAGCTGTTATTGCTGTACCTGCTATGAAACCTGAGCTTGGAGCAGTTGGTAATGTGCAACTGAGCGTGTATGTTACAGCGGTTGAACTGCTACTCTGTTGTTGTGTCGTGCTAGAGCTGCTTGCTCTGCTAGAGCTACTTACCGTCGCGCTAGAACTGCTTACCGCCGCACTACTGCTGCTCAACGCCGCGCTAGAGCTGCTTGCTCTGCTAGAACTGCTCACTACTGCCGCGCTTACTGTAAAAGTGCCGCAATCGGCTGTTAATCCCTGGCAGGCACTTGCATTTTCATCTACCTCAACTTCAATGGAATATTCTCCCTCTACCGGACTCCGCACATTAAGATTATCAATAGACCAAGTAAAATCATTATCAGGGTCTAAATTAATAGCATTGTTTGGGCTGCTTTTTGCTACACATTTTACCTCAGTTACCTTAGTTATCTCAACTCGAACACCTGCGGTTCCCGTACCAGTAATTTTGCAAGTGAGAATATATGGAGATTCGCCGCTAGAAGAATTGCCTGGGTTTGCACCTGAGGAACTGTTGCCTTGCACGTTTGAGCTAGAAGAGCCACTTGTGTCTCCACTACTTGAACCGCCTTTTGCGCTAGAAGAACTTACAGCTTTGGACGAACTAGATGGAGGCGCAGTTACCGAAGACATAAAGTCTGGATTTTTCATATTCCCCTTTAGGTAATTTTTGGAACTCTCTATTTCGTTAAAATTATCAAGGCTTCCAATATCGTCTGGACTGCCCTTGCCACAAGCAATTATTATAGAAACTGCCGTTATTGCCGCTAAAGCAAGCGACATTGAATTAATGAATTTAATTTTTTTAATCATAACAATAATATACATTTTTTTACAAATAAATGACATTCTCTAATCAAAAAAGCCGCTTTGTAAACTCAAAAAAATGCGATTTTCGCTCTTTTTAGTGATATTTGCGCGATTCCCAAGAGAATATATCTGGTTGTGTCCAAGCACAAAATCAAAAGTCTGCATTTTAAGCCTGATTTTTGGCTCCGCAAAAAGCCTTTTTGCTCCCATTTCGCTCCACGGGTTTGGTTCCCCGTCTTTTGCAAAACCACCTACCCAAAACACTCCGCTCCCCTGCCACTGCAAAGAAAGACCCGCATGCACAAGCCCGTATAAATGCGAAGAATTATTCGGGGTTTGCCACTGCTCCATATAACTGCCCATTCCCATAGCAAAGCGGTAGCGATTCCCTAGGGCAGGGTCGGGGTGAAAGTAATTAATCCCATAAAGTTTGTTTGGCATGACAATTTTTCCTCTATCGGTTCTGCGGAAATTCGCACCGAATTCCGTTCCCGCGCTTATGGATATATATTCGGTAAGTGGCTTTGCGGCACCGAGAATGCCTTGGCTGGAAACATAAAGCGGAGCTTCTTGGTCAATGCTATGCACAGAAACAGCCTTGAAACCACCCGTTAACTGCGCCATAAAACCCTCTTTTGCAAGCCATCTGTTATACCCTTCGCTTTGCCAAAGCCATTTAGCATAAGGGAACATAGAACTCACACCCACAGGCTCGTACTCAATACCTATTGGCTCCGGCTCCTCGTCTTCATCTTCAAAAACATCTTTATCGTAAATAGGGCGACCCGAAGCACCGCTTGTTATATCTCTGCGCTCAAGTTCAACGGCAATCTGCAAACGGTCTTTTTCAACGCCAAGAACTATTCTGCCCCCTTTTTCTTTTAGCAATTTCATTCCTATATAATCAATTTGGTTTTGAAAAAAAGAGGTTGGTTCGTATTCATAAAATTTTGCCTTTGCAAAAAAAATTCCATTGCCCATAAAAAATCGCTCAAAGTATAAATTTGGTTCCACACCTCTCACACCCTGCCCGTAAAAAGCTGTTAGATTCAAATTGTAACCAAATTGGTTCACAAAACGAAAATCAACATTTGCCGCAGCATTTGCACCAAAAAGCGTTCCGCCAAAACCTATGAGCGATAGCGATAACTGCGAGCTGCTCTCCGAATTTATCTGCAACAAAGAACCTGTGTCCAAAACTAGATTAACTTCCCTATAAGAACCGTCTTCTTGCAAATTTTTCAAAAAATTACGAACCCCAAGAATGCCTGTATCGCTAGGGTTCCAAAAACTTTTCAAATGCTCCTGAATTTCGGCAGGAATGCTGTCAAAAACTGGAATGTAAAGGAAGCGCGGCGGTGGCGGCGAGAGTTGGTAGTTAAGAGCCCAAAGCCCAGAACTTTGAGTGATTTGAGCGAGCCGTGAGCGGCGAGCTTGAACGGCTTGAACTCCGACTTCAAAAAGGGAATCTGGATTTGGTTTTACATGGGGGCGAAAAATTATCAATGCGGAATCTTCGCGCCACAATTTTTGCTGGTAATGTTCCTCTGCCGAGCCATTCGTATCTCTTAGAGCAATGGGAGTGGAAAAAATTCTAACAGGTGTTTCTTGTTCTCCTTTAGCCACTGGAGGAAAGGGATAGTTCTCTGTGCTATCTATTTTGCGAAAGGGTACTTTGGAACCTATATCAGAACGCCAAAGGCTTTCTTGAACTCTCAAATCAAAAAAAACCTGCCCGAAATATGGTTTTCTTTCGTCAAGTTCAACTAAAAAAGGAGAACCGTCTTCTTTGTGCTTTATAAGCCATTCTTTATGCCACAGAGCAACTTTTTTAGAATGTTCTGCCTTTGGCAAAGAGTCCCACGATTTAACTAACTCCCTTATTTGCGCCGAACTCCAGCCCGCACTCCACAAAGCACCCGTAAAAGCACCCCACTCACTGCCAACAACTGTATCTATCGGTATTTGAAATCTCTCTATTTCGCTCAAAACCCCCAAATGATATTCAATTGAAGAATAATCTCCATTCATATATATAACCGCAGCATTTGTTTGAAAAAACAAAACAGCGGCGAATAAAATAGTCCGTGGTATTTTGAACATATTTAAAAGATACAAATTTCTGGCTCAAGCACAATGCCGTGTTTTTTTTTCACCTCTTGAACTATTTTCTCCATAAGCGCTTTTACATCGCTTGCTGTTGCACCTCCTCTATTCACAATAAAATTCGCATGAAGCTCAGAAACCTGCGCATCTCCTACCCTGCACCCTTTAAGCCCGCAAGAATCTATCAAATACCCCGCAGACAAATGGCTATCCGCAAGCGGCAAATTGCTGGTTGGATTTTTGAATACGGAACCCGCGTTTGGATATTTCAAAGGTTGCTTTTCGCGCCGCCAAGTCAAAACCTCTTTTCTGTTCTTGCTTATTGCATCTTTTGGCATTGGAGTAAAATCAAATTCAGCAGAGACAATGATTTCGTCTAGCATTCTGAACACGCTGCTTCTATAAGAGAATTTGCATTCTTCATTTGTTCTCGTAACTATTCCCCCATAAGTTGTAACAGAAACAACGCTTTTTACGCAATCCGAAATTTGCTGCCCGTGCGCTCCGGCATTCATAAAAATTGCGCCTCCAATGGTTCCAGGTATGCCTTCAAGTTTTTCTATTCCTCCCAAGCCTTTGTTTGCGGCATCTTGAATAACATCGTGCAGTGATTTTCCAGCTTCCAAATTTTTCCCTATTTTAATAACCAAGCCGTCATAACCTTTGTCGCTAAAAAGGACATTGCTTCCATTGCCCAAAATGAAAAATTTTTCATTGCCTTTTTTGCAAAACATCAACAACTCCCTAATTTCAGCGATGGATTTAGGTTCGGCAAAAAATTTTGCTGGCCCGCCAATTTTAAAGGTGCTGTATTTTTTTAATGAGACATTTTGTGAAATCAATGCAAACCTCCGGCAAACCGTTATTATCTATATAAACCATATTCCACGCTCCATGTTCCATATCCCTTTGCATTTTCATTCTCCTCTCAATATCGCTTTCGCTCATTCCTTTTTTCAATAGGCGTTCCTTTCTTATGTTTTCAGCCGCCTCCACTACCCAAACTTCCTGCATTTTTTTTGCGAAATCTTGCCATTTATATAAAACGGCAGCTTCTACAAAGGGTGGGTTTCTCTTTTCAATTTCGCGTTGCAAAAGTGGGTGAACAATGCTCTCCAAAAGGCAGAGTTTTTGCTCGTCATTGAAAACAATTTGCGAAATATAAGGGCGATTCACTCCATTTTCCAGAACAGCCTCATCTCCAAACTCCTCTGCAATTTTTTTTCGCAAATCTGCATTTTCCCTGTAAAGCTCGTGTGCAAGGGAATCGGCATCCAAAACCTCAAAACCCGCCTCCCTAACAACAGATGCCACAAGAGATTTCCCAGAACCTATTAAACCTGTGATGGCTAACATTGAAGTGAATTTAGAAATTTCTATATTAACCCCATGCCTAAAATAAATGTCTCAGAAATTTGGAAACAAATCCAAGCTCCTGGTTTTAGCCCAGAGCGTGATGCGGCGCTTGTGGAACAGGTAAAGCAAGTGGCAATTAGTTCAACGGAGCCTGCTGTTGTGAGTTTTGGCACAAGCGGTTGGCGCGGTGAAATAGGTTCTGAATTCACGCTTAAAAATATTCAGGTTGTGGCAAAAGCCATTTTGCAAGTTTACAGAGAGGCAGATGCAGCCACTTTTGAATCGCTCGGCGTAAATTCTTTTGAAGAATTGCAAACAAAAGGCTTGATAGTTGGGCACGATAACCGCTTGCTCGGAAAAGAATTTTGCGAAGTGGTTGCAGACCAATTCATAAAAGCTGGCATAAAAGTTTATTATGGCGGCGAAATGCCAACGCCGGAATTCAGTGCGGCCATAGAGCTTTTGGGGGCGGCTTGCTCGGTGAACATGACACCTTCTCATAATCCAAATCATTACAATGGAATAAAATTCAATCCCGCAGATGGAGGCCCAGCAGGTCCAGAAATCACGGATAAAATAACCGCTAATTCAAACAGCCTTATGAAAACCCATGTTTGGGAAGAAATGGGCAGCGTAAATTGGGAAATAATAGACCCAATTAAAATCTATAAGTTATTCTCAGAAAAACAAGGAACAATAAAATACGGCAGAATTCAATCCTTGCTCTCAAAAGAAAGCATAGACTTGGTGTGCGACCACGTTCACGGCTCAACAAGAGGCAGACCTGCCGCATTTTTGAACAACCCTCAGTGCCTAACCAGCCTAAGAACCGAAACAGACCCCTTGTTTGGCGGCATTGCCCCAGAACCATCTTCCAAAAACCTCGCAGGAGTAAAGCACGTTTTAGATGAGAGCAAAAGCCGTTTTCGCCTAGGCGCAATTTTTGACCCAGACGGCGACCGCATTCGCTTTTACGATGGCACAAGGGAAATAGACATGAACAGTTTTGGCGCAGTAGCTTTTCACTATATGGTTACTTGGCGCAAAGAAGAAGGCGTTCTCGCAAAATCCGTTGCAACATCCAATTTTGCAAATATCATAGCGACAAAACTCGGAATCCCTGTTATGGAAACTCCAGTTGGTTTCAAAAACTTTCGCCCTTGGCTAAAGAGAAACGCAAATCCAAAAGCCCTGATAGCCTTTGAGGAATCCGATGGCATAACAGGACTGAACAACACCTTGGAAAAAGACGCTTGCTTTGGGCTTTTGCTTGCACTTGAGATTATGGCAGTGACGGGCAAAAATCTGGGCGAATACTTAGACCTATTATACGCAGAATATGGCCGCCTTTACCCTGAACGCTCCGGCTTTGAGGTGGATAAATCCTTGGTCGGCGCTCCCCTATTGGATAAGGTTCAAAAAATAGCGGAGTCTGCGCAACCAGGCACGCAGATTTCCATCGGCAGCAAAAATAAAAGCGTCAAGGAACTGATAACCATAGACGGTGTTAAAATAATATTCACAGACGATTCTTGGATGCTAATTCGCCCAAGCGGAACAGAGCCAAAAGTTCGCATTTACGCCGAATGTCGCGACCTAGAAGAAAAAGAAGATATGTTTAAAACGGCACAGAAATTATTTTTTAGCTGAAAATTCATAGTGCTTCACACTCTAATACTAGCTGCAGGACTAGGAACAAGGCTTCGCCCCTTAACCGAGCGAATAGCAAAACCCCTTATTCCCATAGCGGATAACTGCCCACTTGGAAGGCAAGCCTTGCTTGCAAAAAAAATAGGCTCGGAAAAAATCCACGCAAACGCACACCACTTGGCAGAGCAAGTACAAAACGCAGCCACAGAACTCGGCATAGACAAAGTTTGGTATGAGCCAGAGATTTTGGGAACGGGCGGTCCAATTCAAAGAATGTACAGTGAAGGAGAGAGAGGAGAGCTCCTAGTTTTGAACGGAGACTGCGAACACAATTTGGACATAGAAACATTTTTGGAACAGGCGAGAAATTCAGGAGCTGATTGCGCACTTCTCGCAATAGACAATCCAAAAGTAAATACGCTCTGCATTAAAGACGGGCATTTAGTTGGCATTGAAAACAGATTTGGCGAAAAAGGCAATGAAAACGCAACATTCACAGGCATATCTTGGTATTCAGAAAAGGCTTGGGAACAAGTTGCAGAAAAAGATATAAGAGATTTTTGGGCAAAACTGATAAAAGAAGGCGAAAATCCTTTTGTGCAAATAGCAGATAAAAATTCGCTTTGGATAGATATCGGCTCCCCGGAAGGCTTGATGAAAGCTGTGTCCAATAAAGATATAGATTCTTTTAGCGTAGCTGGTTCCGCAGGTTCTGGAAGAAAATATTACAGAATGGAATGCGCAGGGCATTCTCTGATTTTGCAGCAGTCTTATGAAGGAGACCCTGATTTTGAGCGTTTTGTTCGCTATGGAAAATTGTTCAACACTTTGGAACTCCCAACACCGGAAATTTACGCCGTTGACGAAAAAGAAAAGCGTGTTGTTATGCAAGATTTGGGTTCTGTGAGGCTTTACGATGCAAATCAACCGATGCTCCACTATGGAGCTGTTTTGGAAAAGCTAATCGTTTGGCAAGAGGCGAGTGAGCGAGCCTTTTCCCTTGACAAGGAACTCGCAAACAGAATTTTTGACGAAAACTATTATCTTTGGGAAACATCTTATTTTGCAGAAAACTATTTGCAAGCTCATTTGGGATATACTGAAATCCCAGCGGATATATCCGCGTTCTTCAAAAACTTGGCAAAGAAGGCAGTGTCGCAGCCAAAAGTTTTGATGCACAGGGATTTTCAGTCGCAAAACATAATGGTTTATGGTGAAAATAAAATTTCATTCATAGATTTTCAGGGTGCGCGTAATGGTTCAATTTACTATGATGTAGCTTCTCTGTTGTGGGATCCGTATATGATGATTCCGGTAGAGACTGTTAAGCAATTATTTGAGCTTTGGTTCAGCGCAAATCCGCTCTTGAAAAACGTTTCGTTTGAAACTGCTTGGGAAGATTTTTTAGTTGCGAGCACTCAGAGACTTATGCAAGCTCTTGGTGCTTATTGTTTTTTGAGCAAGAAAAAAGGTATAAAATCTTTTGAGCAATATATTGAACCTGGGGCAAGGAGATTGGGGGAAGTTCTAATTAAATCTGAGCATCACGGCCATTTCAAAGGAAAGGGTTTGGCGAGTATGGGCTTCTCCACCTTGTAGCTGTTCTCTTAAACGGCGGTATTCTATATAGGCACTTGCGCTGGCGAGTTTGTTAAAAGTATAACCTGCGCTTGGGCGTAGATACCATTCGTGCGAGCGATTTGTGACGTTGTAGCCTACTCTTTCAAGTTCGGGGGTATAGCTTGTTCGCCCACCGCCACTTGGCATTTGCACCTCAGCGTGTACCCCAGAAGCTGTTCCACTTGCAGGGAGGTAAGGGTCAAAACCAGCATAAGGAACATAGTCTTCCTTAATGAGTTTTCTATAACTATAACCGCTTGAGAGTTTCAAATCTATATCGTTGTCTAGCTTTATGTACCAACGCCATAACTGAAAACCTCTTTTAGCTTTAAGAGCATAAGCTATTGAAAGCTCGTCTCCTGCGGCATAGCCTCTATCCACTGTTTTGTCTATATATAGCCAGGGAATTTTTAAGTAATAATCTTCATCTTTTTCTTTCCAATCTTCGGTGCCGGGCAATTCCATTTTCGCTCGCCTCACCTGCTCTTCCGTTTTAAACCTAACGCTGTTATCTATGCGAATATTGCCCTGCGTTAATGCGCTTATGCGAATGAGCGGATTAAAATCTATTGTGGTCTGCCATTCATCTTCTGCGCTCTGATAGGGGCGAACCGTGTAGCGTTCTTGATAGTCAAAACGGTGCGAAGTTGAAAGGCTACGGAGTTTGCTATTGAAAAACTCAAAACGATGCGCAAAATTCGGGACATTCACGCCAATTCCAATTCTTGGCCAAGTTGTTGTTGTGTCTATGTACAAAGGATTTTCTCTTGTTTGCCTGAATGTTTCATTCCAAGTTAAATCGCCTTTAACACCAATATCCCACCAAGGCAAAGTGAGCGAGGTGCTGTTTGTCAAATTGCGCCTAATGCTATGCTCAAAACGCCCCTGATAAACAATGGTATCTGTGTGCTTGTTTCTGTACTGCGCAAAACCTTCGTAATCTTCTCTTGTTTTTAGCCCCATATCGCCGCTCATTAGGTTCCAAAAACCTCTATTGCTGTAGCCATCGCCAAGACCAAGGCCAAATAGATAATACTGAAGGGGATCCACGCCTTGTTCTTCGTATAATTGCCAAAGCGCAAAATCTTCGCCGTTTGTTTGCAAATCCACGCTCCAAGTGCTGCGAATTTCTTGCCATTTCAATTTTTCAAAAAAATTGCTAACAGGATTTTTTCCAGCTATGCCAGCAAGTTCTTGCAATCTTAAACTCGGAGAAAATTCAAAGCGGTTGTTTTGCTGAATTGTCCAAAAATTCTTTGAAAGCATTTCGTTGTCATAAAAACTAAAATCTTTCGGAATTGATTTATTCTGAGTAAAACCGCTGTTAAAAGAAAATCTCATTGGCAAAAATGAAATCCAGTCTGCCGAAAAATTTGCCCTGAAATCTTGCCTGCGATTTCGTTCACCCCGAAAAATTCCATAAGTCCTGCCATATTCCCTTGAACCAACGCTGTCTATTTCATAAGAATAAGCGGTTTGGTATATGGTGTCTTGTGCCCCTGTGCTATCGTTAGTGATAATCTGCAAGGGATATTCGTAAGAAACTTCTCTAACATAAATTCTTCTATCGGTGTGATCGTAGTCAAAAATAAAATTTTTGGCAAATAAACCACCCTCACCGCTCGGGCTAAAAAAATCTTCCTTCACAAAAGCCTGCCTATCGCCACCTGCATACATATCACGATTTACATTCAGAGTGTAATTGAGGTTAAAGAATGGCAAAATGTTCCAACGAATATCTGCTTTATGACTTAAATCCGTTGTGAAATTCGTTATTTTTTCCACTTGAGGATCTATAAAATTCGGGTCTCTTTCTTGATTTTCGGTTCTGCTATAAGACAAATCCATAACAGTTAAATCAAAGGTTCCTGGCCACAACTCAACGGGTAAGTTTTTATTGCCAAACAGATAAGTGCTGCTTCGTTCAAAAGGCCCTAGTTTATATTCCAAAACAGTGTTGTACTGATAAAGGCTATCTGCGATTTTTGCTGAACGCCGCTCCGTTTCCCTATAGGAATAATTCATGGCGGGGCGTTCCAAAAACACTTGCCCTAAAATTTCTTGAAATATATTATCGCTTTTCACGTACTCTTTGCTAAAACCAATAGATAAAGTTTTTGAACGAGAAAAACTCTGATACCCCTTGGACTCAGAATCATCTCTTAAAGAATGTTCTTCGTTTGTATCTTTAACTTCCAAACCAAATGTTGCAAAATCGCTGAACATATCAAAAGCGTTATCTTGGCTAAGAGCAATGTCATCGTCTGGTTTCAAATAAGGGCGAAGTGTTGTGGAACTATAGCCAACACTAAAAGGCAAACGCAAACCGTAATCGTCTTTGAAAAATTTGTTTATGTTCAGGCTTGCAGTTCCATTTACATCTAAACGGGTATTCGCTTCGCTGAGTGTTGGCTTGGGGCTTTTTCCTTCTGATTTAAGAGTTGCAAAATTTCCGTCTTGGTAGCGCAATTCTCCAGAGATAGAAAATACATCGGAAAAATCTAATTGCCCGTGCATTCTTGTGGCATAACCCCAGGCATTGTTTATCCCAGAAAGCCGCAAATCGTTAATCCAAAAAGTTCCCTCCAAGTCTTCCAAAGATGCATTGTTATCTGCTATAATAACAAAACGTACCCAGTTAATGCTGCTGTTAGAGGGATTCCCAACCACTTTTATCACTTCTTTTCTGTTATCTTTGGTTAAAGTGTCTGTCACCGTATTAAAAAATTCCCTGCCTACTTTCAATTCCGAAAATTTGGAAAGCGGGAGCGAGAAAGCATTTGCTCTCCAATTATTTTCGTGGCAATCCTGAATTCGCTCTCTATCGCTGCATTCAAGTTTTTCTGGTTTAAAAGACCATTCGTAATAATCTTGACTGCCGTCCAACCCGCCGCGGCCAAATTGCAAGGCAAATCTCACGGGAGTTTTTGTCGCTTTGGTTTCGTAATGTATTTCCATTTTAATATTTTCGTAAGAAGTAAAATCTTTAACTTCGTTTTCAAAAAATTTAGTAGCACTCACCGCCTGCCCAGGGTGCAAACCGCCATATTCCAAAAGCAAGCTCTGTTCCTTTAAGGGAGCACCTGTATTTTGGTCTCTCTCTAGTGGTGTATTTGGCGACCTGAAATAAGAGCCTAAATTATCGCGGTTATTTATCACCTGAACTCTCAAATAATTGCTATCTGGAACAACCACTGCACCCGGAGCATTAATTTCTGCATTTATCTCTCCTGTCACATTTTCAGTAATGGGATTAGATATTATTCCAAACTCATTGCTTCCAGAATTTTCTATCCATTCGTTCCCCACTATTTTAAAATCAGCTATTTGCACTCTACCCTCTGCAATGCCCTGCCCTAAATTTCCATACCAAAGCCTTGTGGAAACAGCTTCTGACAAAATATTTGCCACAGAAACACCCGTGCCAGATACTATTGTATCAATTTTATCTAATGGAATGCGAAACCTGCGCCAGCCGTTTTGCAGTCTTTCAAATTGGGTCGCATCTTCTGTGCTTAAATCTATTCTATAGCGCACAAAGCGAACTTCAGTATCTAACTGCCCGTTGCGATTTATATCTTCGCTATCAAAAGTTCTCTCTCCTGCATTGCCCTTTGTGCCGTTAATCTGGGGTGGCGGGTCGCTCAAGTCCAGCAGATTGGAATTGAATTTGTCTCTTGCAATATCTGTGTTTCCACCTCCAGCATTTTCTGATTTTAAAGTATCGGAGCGGCACGGAGCATAGCGGCAATCCCAAGTCACCAACCTTCCGTCAACACCAGCGGCATATCCAAGTCCCATATCGTTAAGTGGCTGCGTTGTGCCTGCCAAGGCCTCGGAATACAGCATATTATTATCGGGTTCATAACCATTTATGCTTATGGCTTCACTAACCAAACCCAAATCTACATACAGAGAACCCACATTTCCCCTAACCACCATTTCTATATATCTCTTTTGCGATAAATCTTGATAATAGCTGCCATTAGGCCGCATAACCCCGCCCCAGCTTTTGCCGCTCAAATTATCGTTTGGTCTTAACCTAAAACTCAAAATAGTTATTTCCCTGTTATCCACATCGGAGTTGCCAATCGGAGTGTAAATACTCCTGTAACGCATAGAAGTGTTGCTGTGCCACACAAATTCTCCGTTGTATTTGTAATTCAAATGTTCTATATATGTGGATTGGTCGTCTGTAGTTCCACCAGGGGGGCTTGCCTTGAACCACATAAGCCTAGAGAGCGGATATTGCAAGCTGAGAGAGCTTCCCTCAAAATCATCTATCAAAGCAGATTTTCTAGCACTTGTATTTGAGTTATGGTAGCTTGCCGCTAGTTCTCCTTCAAAACTCCATCTGGATTTTTCTTTGGAATCTATGAATGGAACAGCATTTATCATTTTATCCATTACTTGCGAACTATCCCTTAAACGTATATTTGTTCCAAACAAAAGCCCAGAAAAAGGCTCGCCGCCAAGACGCGGATTTTCCGTGCTGACGTTTTGATTTTTATAAAGAGCGGTTAAACCAAAAACAGAACCCTCTGCAAATTTCTTTAGCGGATATTCGGCTCTTGCCCCCAAAAGCAGTTTGCTCTGAAGTTCAAAAAGAGGTTCGCATTCAAAATTAACAGTTATCTCCTTGTTCGGATCTAAAGCGCGTTCGCTTATAAGCTCAATTTGCCCAAGCTCATAATTCACCTGATAATCCACATCTCTAACTAAAACTTCTGAGCCAGCTTTTAATTTTTCCGAATTTGGCGCAATATCCAAACAACCGCCGCCACCAACCGAATAACTGCTGTTTGGGTCTCTAACGCTTATGCTCGTGCGCCTGCGTTTTCCAACAGATTCAAAATAATAAAGGGGCTGGTAAAGATTCAAATTGCGAACAGGCATTGTGTAAAGCGAAGACATTGTAGCAGAAGAATCCACATTTCTCAAAGGCTCAAGGCAACGTTCTTTGGCGGCGGCAGTTGCATTTGCATAAGAAAGACCTCTATTATTCACATACCAATTTATATCTCTGCAAGGCAGTTGCATATCTCCAGTATATTCACCGCCTTCTTTGAGAAATATATATACATCGCTTGTTAAAATGGTTCCACTTGAAGTATCGGCAACACCGAGTGTTTTCAAAAAATCAACTGCGGTTCTTGAGCGGTCTTTCATTTTCAAAATAAAATTACTCGCATTCTCAGAAGAAATCCCAATATTGTAAGTATTTCTGAGCATCAGTTTTTCTATATCTATCAAATCAGAAGAAGCAACATCGTATTGAACAAGCAAAACTTCGTCTCCGCTCCTAACCGCAGATGTTGAGCGATTTGTTGGGTCGTTAGCCCACGAAACCGCCACAAGCATACCTTGGTTTCCGGCTTTAAGCCGCAGAATTCCGGTGTTTGCGTCAAAAACATAATCCGTTCCGCTTTGCATTTCTGTAAGTGGAAGTCCCGTTTTCCTCACAGGAGTGTTGCTACCAGGCGGAAAATACACACCTACAGCATTCTCTATAGTTGTATTTTTGTTGTTTAAAGCACTTCTTTTGTAAACTTTTAAGCCATCTAATTTCAACCTCGGTGGATTACCGCCATTTATTTTTGCATTTATATAAGCATCCCTCATGCTCTGAGTTAAAAAATAATATTTGTAAGCGCTGAATTGCTTGTCAGGAATTTGGAATTCCGTGCTTTCGTCTTTGCCCCTTATGGAATAGCTCTCTTGGCTACCTGCATCTTGAGAGGCAATTGTGGTTAAGCGCCAGTTGCCAAATTTCATATCTGCTTTTATTCCAAACAAACCTTGATGCTGCTCTGCATAACCTGTTAGCTCCGTACCTGCCAAACTCAAAGATGTGTTGCCCGCTTCCAACCTTTGCAAAATATAATCTTCAAATTCGCCGGGTGTAGCTTCTTCATAAACTATGCGAACCCTGTTTCTCACGCCAAGTCCGCCCTCGGTGTTATTCAATTCAACAGTGATATTCCTGCCAATTTTACCCTGCACAATAAAACTCGGAACATAAGAAAGGCTTGGGCTTGGCCAAAGGCTGTTTTCGCGGCTGCCTGGGGCATCGTCTAAAATTCCCGCACCGTGAAAGCGAATATCCATTGTGCCTTGCAATAAAAGCTGGGGGCGGTCAAAGCCATAATCTTTCATCCAGGCTGGTATTTTCATCGGAAGCGATATATTGAAGAGAGAACCTTCTTCGTCATCGCTTGCTCCCCCATTATTTTGCCCTATGAACGAATTCAGCCAAAGCCTATTGAAGCCTATATCGTACATATCCATTGAATAGTCTGCAAGTTCGGGGTAATAAGCCTCCCAAAGAGGCAAAGTGTCTTTGCTCACTCCATTTAGCACCCCAGCCTGCACAACGCTTGTTCTGCTTTCAAAATCTATCCCGTGTTCATACACCACCACTGGCTTGGAAGACTTGAGCGGTGCCCCGCTAGAAATTCCCTTTATTGGAAGCAAGCCATTGAGCGGCTCCGACTGAGGCGGCAGAGGAATGTATTGTATATTGTTTTTTGCAACGGAATCTTTCGGCTCTGCAAAACAAAAGCCTACCCACAGCAGAAACACTGCTACAATTACCGTTTTGGGAAACATTGTCGTAGGAATTTAGAAAAAAATTCTACATTTACCACTATGCTTTTCAATCCGAATTTAATACACGAGTTTTATGCAAAAATTCCATACAGAGTTTTGGCAGCTAGACGAGTTTTAGGCAGACCTATTACTTTAACAGAAAAAATCCTCTATGCGCACTTGGTAGATGGCTGTGAAGACGATGCCTATACACGTGGCAAGGATTTTGCCGAATTCAACCCAGACAGGGTGGCAATGCAAGATGCCACCGCTCAAATGGCACTTTTGCAATTTTCAACGGCTGGCAGAGCAAGCTCTGCTGTTCCAGTTTCTGTGCATACCGACCACTTAATTCAGGCTCGCAAAAATGCAGCATCTGATTTGTCAAAGGCAAAAGATGAAAACAAAGAAGTTTATGCGTTTTTGGAAAGCGTTTGCAAAAAATACGGGCTAGATTTTTGGGAACCAGGGGCTGGCATAATTCACCAAGTTGTGCTGGAAAATTACGCTTTCCCCGGTGGTTTGCTAATAGGGACAGATAGCCACACCGTTAATGCAGGCGGCCTTGGTATGCTCGCCGTTGGAGTTGGCGGTGCAGATGCTGTGGACGCAATGGTAAGTTTGCCTTGGGAATTGAAATATCCACGCATAATAGGTGTTAAATTGCGCGGTGAATTGAGCGGTTTTGCAAGCCCCAAAGATGTTATTTTGAAATTGGCAGGAATTTTAAAAGTTTCGGGCGGTACAGATTCTGTGATAGAATATTTTGGCGAAGGTGCAAAAACGCTTTCTGCAACAGGAAAAGGAACTATATGCAACATGGGTGCAGAAATTGGTGCTACTTGCAGCGTTTTTGGCTTTGATTCCTCTATGGAAAGATATTTGCGCGCAACAGACAGGGCAGAAATTGCAGATGCCGCTAAAAAAATAATTTCTTATTTGCGTTGCGATGCAGAGGTTGAAGTTGAGCCAGAAAAATATTTTGACAAAGTTATAGAAATTGATTTAAGCGCATTAAAACCGCACTACAATGGTCCCTTTAGCCCAGACCGTTCTTTTGCCATAGGCGAAATGGAAAAATCGCTGGAAGAATTTGAAAGCCCAGCAGAGATAAGCGCAGCTTTAATAGGCAGTTGCACAAATTCAAGCTACGAAGACCTCGCTAAAGCTGCTTCCATCATTAAAGACGCACAGGCAAAAGGCATAAAACCAAAAGTTCCGCTATACATAAACCCGGGTTCCGAGGCAGTACGGGCAACAGCGGAAAGAGATGGTATTTTGCGTACATTCATGGATTTTGGCGCAACGATATTTGCCAACGCTTGCGGTCCTTGCATTGGAATGTGGGCGAGAGGCGACATAAAAAAGGGTCAAAAAAACAGCATCGTTCATTCTTTCAACCGCAATTTCACTGGCAGAGCCGATGGCAACGAACAAACCCACGCATTTGTGGCAAGCCCTGAAATGGCGGTTATAGCATCGCTTTCCGGTTCTTTGCTTTTTAATCCAGAAACAGATACCTTAACGAATAAAACCTCAGAAAAACATAAATTGGCTTGGCCTTGGGGCGAAGAATTGCCAGAGAAAAATTTTGTTTCAAATCCAGGAGTTGTGAAAATTTCTGCGGGCGATAGCTCTGTGAAAATCGCAATAGACCACGGCAGCAACAGGCTTCAAAAGCTGGAACCATTTGCGCCGTGGAACGGCAAAGATATTTCAAACGCAAGGCTTTTGATTAAGGTAAAGGGAAAATGCACCACCGACCATATTTCACAAGCTGGCGAATGGCTAAAATTCAGGGGGCATTTGGAAAATATTTCCGGTAATCTTTTGATAGGCGCAGTCAATGCTTTTAACGAAGAAAAAAACAAGGTGCGTTTTCAACCGAGCAATGCCGAGATGACCGTGCCAAATGCAGCAAAGGCATACAAATCGGCAAAAGTTCCGAGCATAATTATAGGAGACGAAAATTACGGCGAAGGTTCTAGCCGCGAACACGCAGCTATGGAACCGCGTTTTTTGGGCGTTGTTGCGGTTATAGCAAAAAGTTTTGCCCGTATTCACGAAACAAATTTGAAAAAACAGGGAATGCTCGCGCTCTGTTTTTCCGATAAAAACGACTATAATAAAATTTTGGAAAATGATACCTTGGAAATTTCAGGGCTTTGCGAATTTAAACCGGACTGTCAATTCACACTTATTTTGCACCACACCGATGGAACAAATGAAAAAATCCCCTTGAATCAGTCTTACAACGAAAGCCAGTGGGAATGGTTCAAAGCTGGCAGCGCATTGAATGCCTTATGCAAAACTTCTCATTGAAGGCCGCAAAATACGACTCGGTTTCCAAGCCCCAAGAAGAACTTGCAGAGGGCTTGTTTGAACTTTCCTTGGACTACTTGCCAGATACCCCGCCTGCATTGCTGGACGTGGGTTGCGGAACTGGACATTTGAGCCTCGACTTGGCAAGCCTTTTCCCAAAAAGTTTGGACTGCTTGGATATTTCCAAAGA
>Ga0268262_10001466_pt1 | contig 29173 bp, 28 predicted proteins | sample TergutNc150P3_FD_190354 | JGI IMG/M metagenome (GOLD analysis project Ga0268262, IMG submission 190354) | Nasutitermes corniger P3 segment gut microbial community from laboratory colony in Florida, USA - Nc150 P3 (SPAdes) (version 2) | ecosystem: Host-associated > Arthropoda: Insects >... | reverse complement strand
AAAGCAAAAACTTGAAAAACGCTTTTCTGAATTTTATAAAAAACCAGAAAGCGGCTTGCTCATGGGGCTTTTGGCAGGCGACCGCTCCGGCATTTCAGAGAATTTGCAGAGCGATTTTAGAAGAACAGGCTTGGTGCACGTTTTGAGCATATCGGGCTTTCACGTTGTGATGCTCGCTGGAATGCTCACATTGTTTTTGAGGACTCTTAGATTGCCGCACAAGGTTTCGCAAATTTTATCCATAGCTCTTCTGTGCATTTACGCCCCCATAACAGGCGGCTCTGCTGCGGTGTGGCGCGCTGTGCTCATGTTCTGCGTAATAGAATGCAGCGGGCTTTTTCAAAAAATTTCAAGCTCCATAAACGCACTCGGCGTTGCCCTTATTTTAATTTTAACATTTGATACCCAGCAGGTTTTCAACGCCGGATTTCAGCTTTCCGCAGCGGCAACCTTTGGCATCCTAATTGGGCAACGAATAAAACTGCCGAGTTTGCAGGGCAAAATAGGCAAAAGTTTAAACTCTTTTATAATAGAACCCAGCTTTATCACGCTTTGCGCTACTTTAAGCACTTTGCCTCTGCTGATTTTCCATTTTCAATCTTTTTCGCCAATATCTTGGCTCGGCAACCTTGTGGTGGTTCCCCTTGTGGGTTTGGGTATGCAAGCTGGTGTTTTATCGCTCGTTGGCATACATTCTTTTGTTTGCCAAGTTTTTGCGGACTCCGCGACAATTCTTTTGCGGAGTGCCTCTGTAATCACAAGTTTCTTGGCAGAAAACCCTTACGCCTCCTCCACCATTGGGCCTTGGCCACTGCCTTGCTTGTTCGCAGTTTCCATTTTAGTGGCGATGTTGCCTTTTTTGAAAAATGCAAATCCTTGGGGCAAGCGTATTGCGATTTTTTGCTTGCTCGTTTGCTCTATTTTTTTTATTGGCACAGAGATAAAGAAAAATTTTTTCCCAAGTTGGAGCGCGGTGTTTTTGGACGTTGGCCAGGGCGATGGTATTTTGCTGAGAAGCCCCGCAGGGCGTTTTTACCTTGTGGACACAGGACCTCCGCTGAAAAAACGGAGCATGGCAAAGGATAAAATAATTCCCTATTTTCGCTCTCAGGGCATTTCAAAAATAGATGCTATGATAATTTCTCACCCGCACGCAGACCACTACGGCAACGCGGCGGATATCTTAAAAGAGTTCCCTGTGCAGGAGCTTTGGACAACCGGCTGCGCCCAAAGCGTTAGAGACTATGGCTGGCAAGCCGTTTTGAATATGGCGCGGGCAAAGGGTTTGCAGATAAAAAATTTGCGGGCAGGTTTAAACCTAAGAGAGGAAATGCTGCTCTCAAAAACCGACTGGAATATAACCGTTCTCTATCCCGATTCCCTGTTATGCGACAAAAATCAAAATAACAATTCCATAGTCTTGAATGTTCACGGGCTTGGGCAAACCCTGCTTTTAACCGGGGATTTGGAAAAACAGGGCGAAAGAGCATTGGCAGAGACTTATAGCAACACGCCTTTCATAAAAGCCGACGTCCTTAAACTGGGGCATCACGGGAGCAAAACTTCCAGCACAAGTGATTTTTTGGAGATGGTTTCCCCAAGTTCAGCGGTTATTTCCGTTGCGCGAAAAAACGTTTACAGGCATCCTAGCAAAGAGGTTTTGGAAAGGCTGGATAGCCTTGGCATTAGGCATTACGGAACTCACGAAAAAGGGAGCATAGAGGTGGAATTTAGCAACGATGGGTATAACTACAGGCTCTAAGCCTTGACAAACCCCATTTTTTTTTCTAAATTTAACATTCCAACTTGATGCTTCATAGCTCAATGGTAGAGCAACCGGCTGTTAACCGGTTGGTTCCAGGTTCGAGTCCTGGTGAAGCAGCTAAAATACCTCTACAAAATTCGGCATATTTTTACCAGACTTGTTTTCTTTTTTATACAACCTGCCTGTGGTATCGTAGTGAAACTGCCCGCCAAAAAGCTCTCCGTCTTTGAAATTCAACGAGTCTTTTAACACGCCGCTTCTATACCAGGTTCGCCAGGCTCCGTCTTTTCTCCCGTCTTTCCAAAAACCCAGAGCCAGCCTTGTGGAGTCCTTTAAGTAATCCTCCGTTCTCAGCTTTACTCCGCCTTCATAAGTTTCAATCCTAAAATATTCTCCGTCTTTAAAGGAAGTGCGAATTTCGCCGTGTATTCTGTTACTTCGCCAAGAGGTGTCTTCAAAAAAACCGTTGCCGTCCATAAATTCTGCTCTTGCAATAATCTCGCCCGTTTCATTAAAGCGCACCCACTCACCGTCTCGCATGGCAAAAGCCCAGTTTTCAATTTTCCGCAAATTTCCCTTTGCAAAATACTCAACCCACAAACCGTTATTTAACCCGTCCTTAAAATGCCCAACTTTGTGCAGGGAACCTCCAGGGTAGTAAGACATAAAAACCCCATTTAGCTTCCCGTAGCTACATTCTTGGTAAATTTGAGCTTTGCCTTCATTTGAATAAGACTTGAAATAACCTGTTTGATTTGAGGAATGGCAGGAATTTTCCTCAATCAGAACATCGTTGTAAAATTTTTTCCAAGTCCCTATCGCGGAATCGTTTCTAAAAAATTGCTCGCCAATTACTTTTCCTTTTTCATCGAATGTAATCCATTTGCCTTGCTTCAAGCCATTTTTATAGGAACCTTGTACATACGGCACTTTTTCCTTTGCAAAAAATGTCCATTTGCCCTCGCGCAGAGAATCCTTGTAGTTGCCGCTTTCAACTATAAAACCTGTTCCGCTCCATTTGCGGTAAGCCCCGTGCGGAACGCCGTTTGCAAGCGGCATCTCCTCCGCCTTTATGCCATTCCTGTGCCAAGAGTAAAATACTTTTTTTTCGCCATCTGGCGAAACTTCGTAGGCCTCTTTTTTGGCGTTGTTGTCAAAAACCTCCGTCACCTCCAAGCGATTAGGCTCGCAAGAGAGGAGGAGTATGCAGAATGGCACCAATGCCCGCAGCAAACTTGTTAAAAATGTCGCCATCCTTTTACCTTAATCTCTTTTCCCTCGGAAAAAATGCCATATCCTTTTTTTGCCTTGCCTATTTTACTTATGGGGAATTTGTTTGAAAATTTCTTTGTGAGTTTCAAAATGCTCCCCCTCGCCGATTCCCTTGCTGTGAATAATAGGCAAAAATCCTCGGCACTTTGCAAAATGGCATTTCCCATTTTTTCCACTTCCAAGCGAACTTTCGACTGCTCAGATATGTGCTGCAAACTCTCCGCAATGGAATCGCTTGTGTCTATGCAAGCCCCAATGCCTTTTATTTTTGCAAGCTCCCCCCCAAGGCACAGCGGAGGGTTGGCAGTTACTAAGCCTATGTCTGAACCGCTCGGCAAACCCGCAAGCCACACATCATCGCCAGCTTTTGCCTCGCTTCTCAATAAAACTCTGCCTTTTGCCTTGCCAAAAACCGTTATGGAAAATACTCCTAAATTGCCGCCTGTGGTATCTCCGCCTAAAATTCTCACTTTATGTTTTTTGCAAACTCTCACCGTTGCTTCTGCAATCTCGTCCCGTATTTTTTTGCTCCATTTTTTGTTCATGCAAACCGAAAAGAGAATTGCGCAAGAGGTGCCACCCATAGCGTTTATATCGGAAAAGTTAGAGAGTAGGCATTTTTCCACCGCTTGCGAAGGAGTGCTCCAATCCAGCCTAAAATGAGTGCCCTCCACGGACATATCGGCAGAGATCAAATACTTGCCAAAGACAAAAGCATCATCGCCAACCCCATTCGCCAAAGCCCCAGCCTTTGAAACCAGGCTGTTTATCCACTCAAATTCCTTACGCATTTTCCCGTTGAAATCTACAAAAAAACGAGGGGACTTGACAAACTAGGAAAAATTTTCTATATTTATAGTCCAATTTTTGAGGTTTTTATGTCCAAGCTCAACATTCAAGCTATACATCAGGAAAATAAAAAGAAAGACGCCTTCGATTTCCGCGCGGGCGATACCGTTACTATAAATGTTAAAATTCTGGAAAAAACCGCAGATGGCAAGGCAAAAAATCGTATTCAGCCGTTCAAAGGCGTGGTTATCCAGCGCAAAGGCACTGGCGTAAGTGCTTCCGTGACAGTTCGCAAAATTTCCAGCGGAATTGGCGTTGAGCGTATTTTTCAAATACACTCCCCTATAATAGATTCAATAACCACAGATACGCACGGCAATGTTCGCCAAGCCCGCATTTTCTATATGCGCAACCTTCGTGGCAAGGCTGCCCGCATTGTGGAACGCAAAGTCCACGCTCCGGTAGAAGCTACAGGCGTAGCTGTAGAAACGCCGGAAGCGTAAACTTAAAGCTATTTACTTTTTCTTTTGCTTGCTAGCTTCAGGAGCATTAAGCACTTTTGTTACAGCGGAATCCACAGGAGCTAGAACTTCTTTGGTTTTGTCAGTTACGGCATCTGTGGCTTTTGCAGTGGTGGCATCCACTTCGGTTCTCACCGCAGACTCAGCCGCTTGCTTTTTCGCGTCCGCTTCGGCTTTCACCGCGGTTTCAGCTTTTTTCTTTTCCGCATCCGCTTCGGCTTTCGCCTTGTTTCCCACGTCTTTGATACTTGGGAAAGCAGAATATTCTTTTTTCTTGGATAATGCCTGTGTAGCAGCCTTAGTAGAAGATGTGGATATGGTTGGGGCAGCCACCGCCATCAAAGGTAGCAGCGCGAGGGTTAAAAGCGTGAACTTGAATGCTTTCATTGTGTTTCTCCTATTATGGATGGGTGAAATGATATTTAAATATAGCAAAATTCCCGCGTCTAAGCATCGCCTAAACCAGGATTTTGCAAATCCCTTTTACTCAAAATAGGTTCTTCGGTTGGCCATTTGACGGCTATTTTTGGGCAGTCCCAAGCGTAGCCAGCTTCCTCAGCTCCGTTGTAAACGGAGCTGCATTTATACTGAACCTCGGCAAAGTCAGAAAGCACGCAAAACCCGTGTGCAAAACCTATGGGAATATAAAACATTTTTTTATTCTCTTCGCTCAGTTCAACAGCATACCACTTGCCATAAGTAGCACTGCCCTTGCGAATATCAACCGCCACATCCCAAATTTTGCCATGCGTACAACGGACAAGTTTTTCTTGCCCAGGATTTTTTTGGTAATGCAAACCGCGCAAAGTATTTTTAACGGAACGGCTGTGATTGTCCTGAACAAAAACGGTGTTTATGCCAATAGCTCTAAACTTTTCCGCATTGTAAGACTCATAAAACCAACCACGTGTATCTGGAAACACATCCGGCTCAATAACTAAAAGCCCCTCAATTTCACACTTCTCTATTCTCAATTTTCAATTCTCCATTCTCAATTAATATTAATAGCTTCCAATTCCTTTTGTATTGCCGGTAGCCTTTCAAATTCCTCGTGATGCAAAGCGCTCATCTTTTGGCAGAGCAACGCGAGATTTTTTGAATCGCTGGAACTGGCATGTTTTTTTTCGTTTATGTCCCGCAAAATGGCAATCATCTTATCAACATCCTGCTGGTGCGGATATGTACGCATAAAACGATGGAAAGAGTTTAGGCCAGCGTTGAAAATTTCCGAATCGTTTTCCTCTATTGCATACATTATCTTTGGCAAAATCTGCGTGCCGAGCAATTCCAGCAAATTGCCCTTGTAGCCGCTTAAATCCCCTTCTAAACTTATACTTAGGCTTTCGTCTGTTTTCTTTTTTGGAGCAGGTTTTCCACTGCCTATTTCCGATAGAAGCTCGTCAACTTCCTTTTCGTTTTCCTGCTCGGTTTGCTCCCTGTACTTTGATTGGTAAAGTATGGGAAAACCGGTTAAGAATAAATGCGCGCTGCCAAGTGAAGAGAACTCGCCTAAAAAGTATATATCGCCGTCTTCGTTTAACAACGCATCTTCCGACTGAAAAGACATGAGCTGCGCGGGCACTGGGAAAAAATCGCCCATCCTTCCTTTTCTTGGAAAAACGCTCACGCTTATCTTTTTTGCTTTATCCAAATTTTCCTTTATATCATCATCTTCGAGTATTTGCTTTAAAATTTCTTGCAACCCTCTGGGCATGGTATTGCGGAAGGACTCAAAATCTGGATTTTTTGAATAGTCACCCTGTATGGCTAGAATCCCATCCGGGCTAACAAGAACATCAAAAGGAGGTTCGTATTCGCCTTCGCTAGGTTTTGGGATTTTCACATAGCCTATTACCTTGCCACTGAGCTTATCCTCATTGCCTTTTTTTTGAATTACTCCAAACACAATTGTAAAATAGAAAATGCCACGTTATTTTCTATATTATCTCTCCTTCAAAGAGAGGCTCAGATGAACTACTTCAATACATTGCCCTTGCGCATACAACTGGAAGAATTAGGCAAATGCCGTTTTATGGACGCTTCGGAATTTGCCCGCGGCGTGGAGGCGCTCAAAGATAAAAAAATTGTAATTATAGGCGCGGGTGCGCAGGGCTTGCACCAAGGGCTGAACTTGAGAGACAGCGGTTTGGACGTATCGTTTGCCCTTAGGCAATCCGCCATAGATGAAAAAAGAGCCAGCTACGTAAACGCAACGGAAAACGGGTTCAAAGCCGGAGTATATAAAGATTTAATTCCAACGGCGGACTTGGTTTGCAACCTAACGCCGGACAAGCAACACTCCAAAGTTGTGACGGAAATTATGCCTTTGATGAAAAAGGGTTCCGCCCTGCTTTACAGCCACGGCTTCAACATCGTGGAAGAGGGAATGCAGATAAGGGAAGACATCACCGTAATAATGGTTGCGCCAAAAGGACCAGGCTCCGAGGTTCGCGCGGAGTATGTGCGCGGTTTTGGAATGCCCGCCTTGATTGCTGTTAAAAGGGAAAACGACCCAGAGGGCAAAGGTTTAGACTATGCAAAGGCTTATGCCGTTGGGCTTGGCAGCGACCGCGCCGGTGTTTTGGAAAGCTCGTTCATCGCCGAGGTTAAAAGTGATTTGATGGGCGAGCAAACAATTCTGTGCGGAATGCTCCAGACTGGCACTCTGCTCTGCTTTGACCGCATGGTTCAGCTTGGGGTGGACCCCGCCTACGCATCCAAATTTTTGCAGTTTGGCTGGGAAACGGTGTCTGAGGCTCTAAAGCAAGGCGGCATAACCAATATGATGGACAGGCTCTCAAATCCAGCTAAAATAAGGGCTTTTGAGCTTTCCGAAGAGTTGAAAACCGTAATGAAATCCCTTTACCAAAAACACCAAGACGATATTATCTCCGGCGAGTTCTCTTCCACAATGATGAAGGACTGGGCAGATGGCGATAAGAAATTGCTGGCATGGCGCGAAGCTACTGGCAAAACCGCTTTTGAGAAAACCGCTGCGGCAAGCACTCAAATCACGGAGCAGGAATACTTTGACAGAGGAGTTTTGATAGTTGCAATGGTCAAGGCTGGCGTTGAGCTGGCGTTTGAGACAATGGTGAGCGCGGGGATGAAACCCGCCTCTGCCTACTACGAGTCCTTGCACGAAACACCGCTGATAGCAAATTTAATAGCTCGCAAAAAACTCTATGAAATGAACAGGGTTATTTCCGACACTGCTGAGTACGGTTGCTATCTGTTTGCAAACAGCTGCGTTCCGCTTTTGGAAAACTTTATGCAAGCGCAGGGCAAAGAGGTAATAGGGGCCGTGTTCAACGAAGGCAAATCCAACAGGGTGGATAACCGCCGCCTGATTGAGGTGAATACGGCAATAAGGCAGCATCCGGTGGAAGAAATAGGTGCATGGCTGCGCAGCAAAATGCGCGGAATGAAGCAGTTGTAAAATTCTCAAAAGCCTAATGAATCAATGGCTTGAGCGAGCTTACGTGCTACAGCCTCGCTCGCTTTATAAGACCAATGAGTGTCGTTTAGCATATACACGTCTTTTTCGCCATTTTGCACCATTTCTTGAAGCATTGGCTTTGTATTTATAACAAAAACGTCGGGAATATTTGACAACTCATCAGTTGTTGTATCAATAGGCAAGGAATCATCTACCATAAAAGGTCTATAGACATCGTATTTATCGGCTGCAATTAGAAATATCAATTTAATCCCTTTTTCTGAGAATTTTTTATTCAACAGAATAAGATTTTCTTTGGCCTTTGCTATATCATTTTTTGATGTGTTTAAAAAATTCATATCATTTTTATAATTAAATAAAATTTTTGAAAAACGGCTATGCGTAAAGTATTCCTGTTTTAAACTGTGCTTAGATATAGGATTATCATAATTGAACTTCAGTCTTATGAATGAGAAGAAATCATTTAAAGAATTGTTAATATTCTTTTTGCTTTGATTATCATCTATTTTAAGCGGTTTTTTGTATAACAGTTCAAAATTAATATCGGTTAGTCGATTAATGGCTAATCTATCTACATTACTTAATATAAATATGCGACAATTCGAATTATCGATAATTTTGCTGTTAATCAATGCTATAGCCGTATTTAACTGATTATCATCTACTTTAAGAATATTTATTATTTTAAATCCTAGCAAATGCGCTAAATAATTTTGATAGCCAAATATTCCCAGACTGCTAAATGAATCACCAATAGTGCAGACGCTTGAAGAGTCGCCTGTTTGCAATTTTTCATAAGAAATAATAAGTGTATCTATTGTTAGATTATCTTTTAAATAATTCTTTTCTAAATACTGAACATACTCTTTTTCAAAGAAAATTTTCCCCAACCTGCCAAGATCTCCTATGGTATCCTTATCTACAATTCTATATACGCCATAAACGCAGATAAAAGGGACAATGTAAAATAGTGATTTTATAATAAATTTTTTCATTTTATCTATTCCTCAAAATTGAAAGTAAATAAATTGCTCGTTTTCACCCGTATAAAATATGATGCTAAAAATTATGAGGATGTAAACAATGCGCCTTAACCACGGATTTATCCTTGCTATATCCAACCCATGTTGTTTGTTTCTTTGCAACCATTCCGCCGTAAACATTATCACCAAGTAAATTTTTACCACTTCAGAATGGCTAAAACGTCTAAATCTAGGTATGCTAAAAAAGCTCGTATCAAATATTCCTTGCAAATATAGGATGGCCTGTTCAATGCTTTCTGCCCTGAAAAACACCCAGCCAATAGCAACAAGCAAAAATGTAAAGACAATTTGAAAAACTTCCCTAAGGCTAGGCAATAGTTTCCCTTCCGCAGCTGTGTCCGTATATTTCCTGTTTTTCCCCAATAGAATAAAAGGCAAAAATAAGGTTGCATGGAACAAACCCCACGCCAAGAATGTTGAGTTTGCTCCATGCCATAAGCCACTCAGCAAAAAAATAGCTAGTGTATTGCGAACAATTTTCAGCTTTGAAACTCGGCTACCGCCCAAAGGAATATAAACATAATCGCGAAACCAAGTTGTGAGCGAGATGTGCCACCTTCGCCAAAATTCCGCTATATCCCTTGCGAAATAAGGGTAATTAAAGTTGCGCATAGCACTAATGCCAAACAACCTACCAGTGCCTATGGCAATGTCGGAATAGCCTGAAAAGTCGCAGTAAATTTGAAAAGCAAAGAAAATTGCGCCACACAGCAAAGTACTGCCTGTTTGATTTTGGTAGTTTTCAAAAACATAATTAACATAAGTTGCGCAATTATCCGCTATCACAGTTTTCTTAAAGAATCCCCAAAGTATTTGCCTCATTCCATCTGTTGCTTTGTTGTAATCAAAAACTCGTTTTTGACAAAACTGCGGCAGTAGATTTTTTGCCCTTTCTATAGGCCCAGCAACCAAAAGCGGGAAAAAACTTATAAACGCAAAAAAAGCGGCTATATCTTTTGTAGGTTCAATGCGTTTTTTACAAACATCAATGGAATAGCTTAATGCCTGAAAAGTATAAAACGAAATGCCTACAGGCAAGATGATTTTCAGCGTGCTAGGTTGAAGGTGAATACCTACAGACGCAAAAGCGGATATAAAACTTTCGATAAAGAAATTGTAATACTTGAAAACTCCCAAAATCCCTAAATTCAGCACTATGTTGCTGATATTTATTAAACTACGATAAGATGAGTCAAAACGCTGCATCAGCAACCCGCAACCCCAGCTGCAAAAACTGGTGAAAATTATAAGTATCAAAAAACGCCAGTCCCACCAGCCATAAAAAACATAAGAGGCGGCAATAACAAAAATATTTTGAATCTTCAAATCACGCTGAAATACAAACCAATAGAGCAAAAACACTGCTGGCAAAAAAAGCGCGAATGTGATGGAATTAAAAAACATAATTTCCTATTTACGTGCTTAAATATAAAAAAATCAATGTCAGATTTTTATATTATTCCTTATGGGAATCCTGAAATATGTATGCGTGCTGCTTGTTGCCACAGGGGGAGGCATTATGCTTTACAGCATAATAACATTTTTCAAATCTCTTGTCAGTTTCAAGATACAGGCAAACGAGCAAAAAATATTTGCGGATTGGATTTACACGGTGTGTATGTCCCTTATGTTATTTTTTTTTATATGCTATGTAGCGGTTGATATAATTTTCGCTATTGCAGATACGGTTACAATGACAAATCTGCTCGTGGCACTTGTTTTTGTTTTTGGAGCGATTTTCGTTTGTACCATGATCACAATGCTCAAACGTATGTCCACCACCATTTCCAAAAAAACCCGCGAAATTATTAAAACTCTCGTAAATGCGATGGAAGCAAAGGACCAATATACCCAAGGTCATTCGGTTCATGTCGCAAATGTTGCTAAAATTATATATAATCATTTGCCAGACCAAATAAAAAATAAAACCAACAAAACAAGATTGATGGATGCCGCCATTTTACACGATATTGGGAAAATCGGGATCCCGGACAATGTCCTGAATAAGCCTGGTAAGCTTACCCCTGAGGAACGGCTTATGATAGAGCAACACGCAATGATGGGGAAAAAAATCCTTGAACCTACAAGTTACCAGTTAATTGGAGAAATTGTTCTATGTCACCATGAACGTATAGACGGAAAAGGTTATTTTCACATATCGCCGGACAAAATACCTCTAGAATCTAGGATTATAGCCGTTGCCGACACATTTTCGGCACTTTGCACCGACCGGATTTACAGACCTAAGAAAAGCTATGAAGAGGCGGTACAAATCATCCAAGAGGTAGCCGGAACGCAACTTGATGCTGAAATTGTCAAAATTTTCTGTACTATCCCAAAAAATGAATTTGAAAACATTATATGAGAAAATTTTTCTATATTCCCACCTATGGGGAAACGAAAAGATAAAAAAGCGCTCATTTTGGACGCTATGGAAAAGATTATTGGCGACGGTAATGCGGAGGGTTGTTCTGTAGATGAAATAGCCAAAGTGGCTGGCATCGGCAAGGGTAGCGTTTACTATTACTATAGGTCAAAGAGGGATATAGAGATGGACCTCTATTTCAGAACTTTTGGTGGCTTTGTTGAACATTGCCAAAACATACCGGAAACTGAAATGAAGGCCATGGAAAAACTAAAATCCTTGTTCAAAACCTATTACGACCAGGCTTTGGGGCTCAGCTTAGACAGCTATTTGCATCTGCCGCAAAATATGGACATGCACCAAAAAGTGCTTGCCTTGCTTGTGGAAAGCATAACTCCTATACTTTCAAAAATACTGAAACAAGGTATTGAGGAAGGCGTTCTTGATTGCGATATGCCCGACGAGTTTGCAAATATATTCGTGTGCGTGTTTGCTTTTTTGTTCGATCCGGGCATCTTCGAGCTGAACGTAGATGAAACTCTTAACAAGTTGAGTGCTTTTGCAGAAGTGATGGAAAGGGCTTTAAAGGCAAAAAAAGGCAGTCTTTCATTTATGCGCGATAGGGATTTTTTGCTTTCACTGAAAAAGTCTTCCATCTGGTTTCAGCTTGACTAATGCCTAGAAATGTCAGCTTTTCCGGTAGTTTGCATAGTGGGCCGCCCTAATGTGGGTAAATCGAGTTTATTCAACCGCATTTTAGGGCGCAGAGCCGCCGTTGTAAGCAACCGTGAGGGCGTCACCAGAGACCGCCACTACCAGGAAGCCCAGTGGCAAGGGACAAAATTCACCCTTGTGGACACAGGTGGCTTTATGACAGATGAGCAAATTGACGTTTTGGCAGACTCTGTTAGGGAGCAGATTTTTACAGCGGTAAACGAAGCGGATTTAATTCTCTTTATGGTGGATATACGGGTTGGAATCACCGCGCTTGACCAGCAATTTGCAAAGCACATTCTAAAAACGGAAAAACCTGTTATTTTGGTTGCGAACAAAAGCGAAGAAGCTGCCGACCGCGCGGAGAATTTTGCATTTTTGAAACTCGGAATGGGTACCCCAAGAACCGTAAGCGCATTGACCGGCTATGCGGTCTTGAGCTTGCTGGACGAGGTTGTTTTGCATCTCCCAAAAAAAGGGAAAGCTACGGAAGAAAACGCTGCCATCTCGTTTGCCATCTTAGGGCGCCCGAATGTTGGCAAAAGTACCTTGCTGAACAAGATACTCGGCGAGGATAGGGTTGTGGTCTCCGACATACCTGGCACCACAAGGGATTCCATAGACTGCTATTTTAAGTACAACGGGGTTAATTTCAAGGTCACGGACACCGCGGGGCTTCGCAAAAAAGCCAAGGTTGCAAAACAGAAAGACGAGGTGGAAATTTTCAGCAATATGCGAACAATGGAGAGCATTCGCCGCTCAGATGTTGTTGTGCTGCTGCTGGATACAACCAGGGGTTTTGAAATTCAAGACCTGCGCATAATAACGGAAATTCGCAAAGCTGGCAAGGGATTGATTTTGGCCATCAACAAGTGGGATATATTGGAGAACAAGGACTCAAAAAGCTTTGATTTGATTGTAAAGGAAATCAGGGAAAAAGACCCGCTCTTTGAATGGGTGCCTGTTATTTCCATAAGCGCGCTGGAAGGCTTGCGGGTACACAGGTTGCTCCAGGAGATTCAAACGGTTTATGCTAACTGCAAGCGCGTTATAGGCAGGGAAAGGGTTGCGGAAACCTTTAAGACCGCCATCCAAAGGAATCCCCACCACTCCAGGGGCGGGCATTCCGTGCCGCTCAAGAGAGCCTGCCAAATCTTGACCAACCCCCCAGTGATAACCGTTGAGACCCCCTACCCGGACTTAGTGGACGAGGCTTATAAAAGATATTTACTAAAAACATTCTTTGAAGAGTTTGGCTTAAAAGGTGCCCCCCTGAGGCTAAATTTTGATAAAAACCTGCGTTTACGGAGCGATGAGGACTTGGAAAATCATGCAAATCCCATTTTTAACATCAATATTGGCATTTAATTTGCTATATTATTTAACCTAGTGATGAATCTCGTACGCGCACATATAAATTTGGAGAATTCGCCTGTCTCGATGCAGCTGCGTTTTCCTAGATTTTTGCTGTTTTTTGTTGGATTGTTTAAGCGGCTAGTGCAGCTCTCCATGCTGATTCTCGTCATAAATTTATTCGCCTATTGGACTTACCAGCACTTTATGGAAGCCGCTCAGGAGCAGAAAAATCGCCTCTACTCAAGGCTTCAGGATATAAACGCAAAAATAGACTCCGTGGACACTAAAATATCCAAATCTTACAGCAACGAAGACTTGCTCTATGCAAAATACGGGCTTGTGGTGCCGGATACCAATATGCGAGAGATGGGCTTTGGCGGCTCAATTTTCCCAGAAAGCTCGCTTGTGTGGTCTGCGATTCCTATAAAAAAATTAAAATCAACTATAGCGGATAGATTCCAAAAAATAAATGCAAAAATTGACCGCTTGAACAATTCCTATTTGGGCTTGCAGCTCTACATAGAGCGATTGCACGGGAATTTGCAGCACACTCCTTCGATTACACCCGTCACCAACTTCTTTTTGAGTTCGCCATTTGGCTTTCGCACTCATCCAGTAACCGGTGAAACAGAAAAAATGCATCAAGGCATAGACATGACTGCCCCAAAATGGACAACCATCCGTGCTCCGGCGAATGGGCGAGTAGATTTGGTTTCAACCAGCGAAACAATGGGAAGATATGTATCCATAGACCACGGAAACGGCATAGTGACTCGCTATGGTCACATGGAAAAGCCTTTTGTAAAAGAAGGGCAAATAGTCAACAGATTCGACGTTATAGGCTACATTGGGAATTCAGGACGTACAACTGGCAACCATCTTCATTACGAAGTGTGGGTCAATGGAATGGCTGTGAATCCTATTTATTACATACTTCCAGAGCAATACTCAGTCGAGTAGTTGATATCAGGGAGCTTTCACTCTAAAATTCAGGAGTTTTTATGAACCCTTTAATAATGGGTTTTTTGGCTTTATTGCCGGAATGCCCCTATTTTTATGAATTTCTCCCAGACCCTGTAGATGTGCCAGACAACGAAGGCGAATATCTAAGCGTAAAATGGGAAGATCCCGTTGTTTCTTGGGATACCATTCATCTGCAGATGGAGAGCGGCAAGGCTTTTGCCGTTTATGTTCCGCCGGATTCATTTTTTACGGAACTTCTTTTGCATAGAGGCGCGCCTGACGCTTGCCCCGTGAAAAAAGGGTTGCTCTGTTTGCCCCTTGCCGGGGCGGCTCTCCCAAACAGCCGTGCAACCGTATGGAACCTGAGCGCGGGGATTTGCCGCGACACTGCATACCTGCCCACTCCCAAAGCCGGGAAATCTTTTGTTAGAACAGAAAATGGGGAATGGGCCCTAGGGGAGGCAGGTAGGGCAAACTCCGGTTCCGCCCTCACATTGGATTCCATAATTTCCATTTACGGTGGAATTCCGCTTTATATATCGGAAGTCGCGCCTTGCCCTGAAGAGGGAATCCCTGAGTGGTTTGAGATAACAAACCGCACGAACATAGCTTTTCCGTTAAATGGCATTTCCGATTGCAAAGCTAAAACTCCGCTGAAAAGCGCGGACTCCATAAAAGGCAAAAGCTCGGTTTTAATAACAAAGCAAGGCGCAGACTTAGCGGAATTTTTGCAAACAGACGAAATTTCAATTTATCAAATATCCATCTCCGCATTGAAGAACACAAACGACACATTGCGGCTTTGCTATAACGGCTTAAAATTGGATTCCGTGATGTGGGGCAAAGCGGTGGGACGCCCCGTAAAATGCCCTAGCACGGAGAGGATAAGCCCAGGCTTTGTACCTAAGGTCTCAAATAACCAAACAAAGGTCATGGAGTTATCAGAACGGGTTTTGGAACGTTCAAAAAAGAAGGCAATGCTGAGAATTCGCATAAATTCACAGGCTAAACTTGAGCTTAGGTTAATAGATAGGGGCGGGGTTGGTTTCTTGAAAAAAACTTTTTCGCAAGCCAGCAATTCGTGGATTGAAATTCCCGAATGGCGAAGATGCCAAAACGGGCCATGTTTTATCCATTTGCAAGGGGAGGGAGTAGATGAAACGGCTGCTTTTATTGTTCGCCCTTGAATGTTCTGCCCTAACGCTCCCCTCTTCAAACAACCCCGCTATATGGAATGAGGAAGAAAATTGGGAAGTGGAAAAAACAAGAACGGTGTCTTTTCGCTATAGCGAACCTTTTTATGGTTTTTACAACGGCAAGCTGGATTTTGCATGGGGAGACGGGCGTTTTTTGGCAGCAGCGGGATTTGGCAGTGCCAGCTTGGATTCCATTTATAGAGAACTCGAGTTTTCAGGAAGCATTGGGTTTAAGCCCTTTAATTTTTTGTCTATAAAGTTAAGCGAAACAGCGGATATATCTTGGATTCCAGAAAACAGTTCTTGGCAGGAGCACAAAATTTTAGCTGGGGCTAGTTTTTTTTACAAAGGCTGGGCAAAAATTTCATTGACTCAAAAAACGCATTTGGTTTCAGAAACCCCTGTTGCTTTTTCCTGGCTTTTGGGGTGCGAGGCAAATTTTACGCTTTACTCATTCGGGGTGGAATTGCCTATAAACGAATGGGATAGAACAAATTTCCGTCTCTATCAAAAAATAGCTTTGGGTTATTTTGGGGTTTACAATTCATTTGCATATCCTGGCCCCATTCTCGGTTTTGGGTTCAGCTTAAGCGTTTCGCATTTTTTAGTAGGCGCGGGGCATTTGCGCGCTGGCTATCCAACCGGGCACACAGGGTATGTTGGGAAGTGGGGTTTATAGCTCCATCCCAAAAAGCCTTATTTCCGAAATTGCCAAGTCATCCGATTTGTTATCGTTTTGCACGCTTTTCAGTTCAAACATAAGCTCGGTGACTTCCACGGGAAGCCACGCGACGTATTGAACGCCTAATTTATCTTCTAGAACAATCTTCCTCGTGGAAGATTGCTCATTCACCTTATATTCCTTAACAGTGGAATTTGCGTAACGAATCCAAATTTCTTTTGGCTTGCTGTATTTTTGAAAATTATCCCAATCATTTTGATTTCCTATGGCAATCCCCAAATTGCTTATCAAAGTGGGCTTTGCAAATTTTATCGTCATCAAAATTCCGTTATTCGCCCTTTGCGCCGAGTTTTTTGGGACAATCCAGGCAGTGCTTAAATTCATGTCAAAAAGAGTCGCAGTGGAAATCTCCGGTTCAATGCTCTGCATAGTCCATGACTTGCTGGAACTCAAATAGCCAATTGAAGGCGAACTTTCCGGAGAGCTTTTGAGAGTAAAAAGGAGAAGCAGCAAAATTAACAATATCGGCAAAATGCACAAAATCAAAAACATTACGCGTTCTGTCACAGAAAGTTTTTGTATAACATTTTTTTGCGGAGCCGCATGAGTATCGCCTCTTGAAAAAATATCCAAATCATCTATAAATTCAGAGAAATTCGCATAACGCAATTCCATTTTCTTTTCAAGGCATTTATCAATTATTTTCTCCAAAGCAATAGGAACTTTGCGATTTTTCTTTCTCAGAGATTCGGGTTTTTCGTGCAGGTGTTTATTCAAAATGGAAAGCGAAGCACCGCCTGTGAAAGGAGGGTCTCCGGCGAGCATTTCGTAGAAAACTATCCCCAAATTGTAAATATCGCTTTGCAAGGTCACGTTCACATTTCTGCATTGCTCAGGGGACATATATTCCGGCGTTCCCATTGTCATGCCTGTACTCGTGAGCCTTTGAGAGCCTGTTGCTATAGAAATCCCAAAATCTATTATGCAAACTTCATCATTCTTCATTATCATCACATTAGAGGGTTTTATATCTCTATGCACAATGCCGCGGTCATGCGCAAATTTTAAGCCTTTTGCTATTTGCCAAGCTATGTAAATGGCATCTTTTACCGGCAAAATTTTTTTCTTTTTTATCAAATCGGCAAGCGATTCGCCGTCTATAAAAGTCATCACTATAAATAGTTTGCCATCTTGCGTTCCATAATCAAAAACCGTCACCAAATTTTGGTGGTTGAGTTCCCTCATGGCTTGAGCTTCGCTGTAAAAGCGTTTTTCCGCTTCGCTATCACCCATGGAGTCCAATACTTTTATTGCAACTTTTCTGTCCAGTTTAATTTGCCTAGCCTTATACACGTGGCTGCCCATGCCGCCTTTGCCAAGCAATCCGAGCAGCTCATAATCATCATTAAAAGGTCTTGGGAAGTTTTCATCTACACGCATACAATCACCTCATACCTTCTACAAAATCTTTGAACTTAGGTATTGCAACGCTTATTGTAGGGAACGCTGCCGTAAAGGAAAATCTAACGCAGTAATCCACGCCAAATGCCGCACCCGGAACTATCACCACGCCTTGCTCATCCAGCAAAGCTTTGCAAAATTCTGTGGAATCTGAAACTAGGGTGCCGTTGGCGGTTTCTTTGCCGTAATACGCACTGACGTCCACAAATAAATAAAACGCTCCTTCCGGTTTTATAAAATGAATATCCTTAACCGTTTCAAAAAACTCGCACATCCTGTGCATTCGTTCCAAAAATTCACGCCTCATCTCAAGCACGGAGTCAAAAGGGCCTTTAAGGGCTGCTATTGCGCCGTATTGCGAAATGTTAGAAGGGTGATGCGTACTTTGCCCTTGTATCTTTGATATTTCCCTTGCCAAGGAAATAGGTGCAGCTAAGTAACCTATTCGCCAACCTGTCATGCAATAGGCTTTTGAAAATCCGTTCACAACTACTGTTCTCTCCTGCATATCAGGCAATGTAGCTATTGAAACAAGGGGGGCATCTGTGTAAATCAAATGTTCGTATATTTCGTCTGCTATGCAGTATAAATCGTTTTCCACTATCACCTTTGCAAAAGATTCAAGCTCGGCCTTTTTATATGTAACGCCTGTAGGGTTGCAGGGGCTGTTCAAAATAATGGCTTTGGTCTTTTGCGTGATAGCTTTTGAAATCTGCTGCGCTCTTAGCCTAAAATCCGTTTTGGAACATTCCAAAAATACAGGCACCCCGCCGCAATAACGGACTAATTCCGAGTAAGTACACCAATAGGGAGTTGGTATCAGCACTTCGTCTCCCACATCTACAATAGCGGATATGGCATTGAAAACGGCGTGTTTTGCGCCGGAGGTCGCTACAATTTGCTCTGGGGCATAAGCCAATTTGTTTTCCCTCGAAAGTTTTTCTACAACCGCCTCTTTAAAATTTTGCATTCCGCTTGGCGCTGTATAGCGTGTTAATCCCTTATCTATTGAATCTACGGCAGTTCTTCTTATATGCATTGGAGTATCAAAATTCGGCTCGCCAACACCTAGGTCCCAAATAGACCTCCCTTCGCTTGCCAAACGTTTTGCAAGCACGTCCACTTCAACCGTCATAGACGGGCGAATTTCACTCACTCTGTTTGCAAAAGGCTTCACAGTATAAATTTAGAATTATTTTAATTACTATATTTAATACAAGAATAAGGAGAATGTTATGGCTTTACCGATAATGGCAACCCCAACGCTTGAAGGTGAAGAGGCCTTGCGTTTTTACAAGGAATTGGAAGAAAATGAAGGAAAGCGAGTTTCGGCAGAAGAAATACGTAGAGGCAGGGATATATTCAACGCTGTAATGAAACGAAATCCCGATATGAGGGGCCTATTCGGTGGCGTCACAATATAATCTTTTTGATTATTCCTTTAAAGTTCTTGAAGCTCAGGATAAATATGAATTTGACTGTGGGGATGCAGATCTCACAGAATTTTTCCTCAAAGACGCAATTCTTCACAAAAAAGAATTGATTGGAGTAACTTACTTTTTTTATGATGACTCACGCAAGTTAGCCATATCATTTTTCACAGTTTCAAATGATGCTGTAAGGACTGACACATTCAAAGAAGATTTGCCAATAGGTAAAAAATACAGTTTTTATCCAGCAGTAAAAATAGGACGATTTGGGGTGAATAAAGAATTTCAAGGGCAAGGCATAGGCACACAAATGATGGATTACATAAAATGGTTTTTTGTTTCAACGAATAAAACTGGTTGTAGATTTTTAACTGTGGATGCTTATAACAAACGGGAAATCTTAGACTTTTATAGTAAAAAAAACGAATTTACGTTCTTATCGGATAAAGATGCAGAAAAGCGAACTCGTACTATGAAATACGACTTAAAACCGTATAGCAACGGCTTATTGATGGATTCTTACGCAAATAGATAAATCTTTGTATATTTTTAGCTTAATGATAGCTTTACATATCGCAGCTCTGTTTTTAATGGTATTGGCAAATGCCATACTGGTTCTCATAGAGATTGCGGTAGTTTCTGCAAGGCCCTCTCTTTTGCGGCAAATGGAGCAAGAGGGCAAATGGGGAGCAACAAGGGCAATAGCCATTTTGGAAGACCCTAACGTGTTTCTATCCACTGCGCAGATAGGCATAACCCTAGTGGGGGTTTTATCCGGTGCTTATGGCGGGGCAACCCTTGAAAAACCGCTCGAAGCCTTTTTATCACAATTACCTATAATAGAACAATACGCAAGTATTATAGCCTTGCCCATAATAGTTATAACCGTATCGTATTTTTCCCTGATAGTGGGCGAGCTTGTCCCAAAAAGGCTGGCCCTGCAATTTGCGGAAAAAATTTCCTGCATATCCGCCCCGCCAATGCACGCCCTGTCCATAATCCTAAAGCCTCTCGTTTGGTTCTTTGATTTTTCTGGCGATATACTGCTCCGCCCGTTTAACCTACACGAAAGCAGAAAACGCCCCGTGACAGCCGAAGAGCTTCAACAGATGGCAAAACAGGGGCACCAAGAAGGCAGCATAGAAAAAGACGAACTCACCATGGTGAATAGGGTGTTCAATTTATCGGATAGAACGCTCGCCTCTGTTATGACCCCAAGGCTTTTGGTTGAATGGATAAAGCTGGATATGAGCAAAGAGGAGCTTCGCGGAATAATTATGCTAAGTGAATTCACGCAATTCCCTGTTGCCAAAGATAGCCTAGAAACCCCAATAGGAACCGTTGATGCGCGGGATTTGCTGTGCCAGCTAGCAGCGGGCGGCGAGCTTAATATGAAAGCTATGATAAAGCCTCCGCTCTTTCTCCCGGACTCCATAAACGCGATTGACGCTCTTCACAAAATGCAAAAACAGCAAAACCCTATGGTGCTCGTTATAGACCAATATGGAATTTGCATAGGCATAGCAACTTTGGAAGATATAACTTCTGTGCTTGTTGCAGAGACCGAGCTGTCGGTTATCTCCAATGACAGCCAAAAAATGTGGGTAGTTGATGGCTTAACGGATATTCACGCGATAATGGAAATGTTTTCCCTTTCTGAATTGCCAGACGAAGACCCCGAATCTTATCACACGCTTGGCGGAATGGTGATGAATACCTTAAATAAAATTCCGCAATCAGGGGATTCCTTTGAATGGAAAGACTTTAGATTTGAAGTTTTGAACATGGAAGGGCAAAGAGTTAGCAAGGTTAAGATAAGCAGAATTGCATAGTAAAATATGAATTTCTTTATCCCTAAAAAATTTTTGACATGGACAATAATCAGCGAGTGTTTTTCTCGCATAGCCATTATTTTTGCTCTTTTTCAAATTCCGGTTTTGGTGAAAAATTTTTCCGTTGAGCGCATAAGTTTTTTTCTCGGAGCAATTTCTCTCTTTGCCTTGTTTCATTTTTTTTCGCAAAAATTATCCCTCAGTTTGGGTGGGCGGGCTAAGAAAAAAATACAGGCATATTTTCAGAATAGATTTTTAAACATGCTGCCAATTCGCGACCGTGCTCAAAGAGGAATGCCATTGCAGGAACTCTCCTTGCACTATATTAAAACCGCGGATTTAATGGAGCCTTGGTATAGCCGCTTTTTGCCAAGCGCATATTTGGCAGCAATAATCCCCTGCATAATTTTGGGAATCATGTTTTTTATAGATAGGCTAACTTTTATGATTTTATTTTTCACAGGGCTTTTGCTCCCGCTTTTTTTATTTTTGATAGGGAAAATCGCAAAGAAAAAATCCGAGGAGCAATGGCAAAGTTTTTCAAAACTGAGAGCATTTTTTTTAGAGAGTTTGCAAGGCTATAAAACCATAAAAATTTTCAAAAAGGTAAAGGAAAGGGAGCGGGATTTGGAAATTGCAGAGACCGAGTTTGGCAAAAAGACTTTAGCTGTCCTTAAAACAGCGTTTCTCTCCGCTTTGGCGCAGGAATGGATAGGTTCTCTGAGCATCGCTTTGGTTGCGGTGAGTTTGGCCTTGCGTTTGATGAATGGCAGCATGGAATTTGACGGGGCATTTTTGGCTTTGCTGATTGCACCCGAATTTTACCGCCCCATAAGGCACTTTGGCACAGCGTTCCACGTTGCTATAAACGCAAAAACCGCTTGGGAAAAGACAGATGATTATTAAACTACCTCCCCAAAAATCCCTAATCTACATCTCTGGCCCGGCCGGTTGCGGAAAAACGCGAATGGTTTTGGAAATGCTTGGGCATATTGAGCCGCAGAATACCAAAACAAAATTGCTTTACGATGGCGATAAAAACAATATAGCTTGGATGCCGCAAAACCCTGTTTGGTTTAAGGGAACGCTTTTGGAAAATCTTTGCCCCGTGGAGCAGCGGGATTTTATCGATGTTAAGTCGGCTTTGGAGAATGTGAATTTGGGGCATTTCACCAGCAGATTAGACGAACAGGTTTTGGAATACGCAAATAATTTCAGCGGCGGAGAAAAACGGCGGCTTGCGCTTGCGAGGATAATTCTGCTGAACCGCCCAGTTTGGATTTTGGATGAACCCTTTGCCGGCTTGGACAAAGCCAATGTTGAGATGATTGAAAAATTTTTGGAACAGGAGAGCGAAACAAAAAGCATTCTCTGCATCAGCCATAATGCAGAAACTTTGGCAAGGGCAAAAAAGGTATTTGATTTTTCTATATTCTAAAAATGTCTCAAACCACAAATGGCGACGATATAGATTTATCACGTTTGATAGCGAGGATTTTACGGCACAAAGAAGTTGCTATTGTCACTGCAATAATATTTTTTGCTGCAACCTTGGCTTACTTGAAAATTGCCGATAAATTTTACCAAACCACCACAAAATTCGTTTACCAGTCCTCAACAAAGCAAAGCGGGAATTTATCCACTTTAGCGGCGCTCGCGGGATTTTCCATAGGTTCCGGCAGTTCGGACGATGGCTCGGCATACATGGAAGACATAATAAAATCCAAGGATTTTCTATCCCAGTTCGCAACTAGGGAATGGTTTATAGCGGATGCAGACAAAACAGCAGATACTTTAAAGCCTATTACGCTGGGAAAATTTTGGAAAATGAAAATTGACTCTTCAACAAACAATTTGGAACAGCACCTACAAGAAGCGATTATAGGGAAAATACTCAAACGCAAATACATTAAATATGAGCAGGATAAAAAAACCGGAATAATATCCCTGATAACCCAGTTTGAAGACACCAAGCTGTCTTACGATTTTAATGTAGCCATGTTTGAAGAACTGAACAACACGCTCCTCCACAAAATGCACTTTAAAGCGGCGGAAAACCGCAAATTCATAGAAGAACGCCTCTCTGAAATAAAAAGCGATTTGGCAAAATCAGAGGAAATTTTACTGCGCTTCCAGCAACAAAACCGCTCTTGGAACGACCCTTCAATCCAACTCCAGGAAAGCCGCTTAACGCGCGATGTCACCATAAATCAGGAACTTGCTTTGCAACTTCAAAAACAATATGAACTCGCAAAGATAGAAGAAGCCAGGGACATGCCTCTCTTAGATGTTATAGAATCTCCACGCCGTGCTTTAATACATTTTAAGCCTAGGCTTAAACTCGGCTTGGTCATAGGTTTTGCTGGCGGAATAATTTTAGGATTGCTCTTTGCGCTGGGTTTTGATTTTGCGCGTACGGAAAGAAAAAATTTGATTGAGCAGGTGGAGAAAGCGAAAAAGGAATTGTCTTGATTTATTTTGCGTGAATATAATGAATCAAGCTCAAGCAGCCCACAGCAAAGAAACCTATCGCATAGAGCGCTAAAAAAGGACCTATGAGGTAAACTCTAGCATCTATGTATTGCAATAAACCGAATATGCAGTAAATGCCCACAGATAATTCTATAAATGCTATCCTTGGGAATTTTTGCCCTGATTTTTTTACGACTGATACAGCAGAACCTTGTTTTGGGGTTCTGATGAACGGGCTTTGGCGCTTAAATATCGCAGAAAACACCGCGAAAGAATTGCTTACGGCAATTCCCACGCCCAAACTCATCAAAAGCGGCAAAGCGGCCATGCGTTTTTTCCAGCCTACGGAACCTGAGAATTTTTGCGCCACAAAATAGAGAGTGGATGGAGCAGCAGCGGCAAGGGCTATTATACCAAAAAGAATGGTGAAAGCCCACATAGGAAGGTTCCCGAACTTTGAATGCCCAAATGCCAACAGCGGAAATGCGGAAATAGCCGTGAACAGCATTAAAGGGTGAATGGAATAGTGAGTGGTGTGCATAAAGGATTGAATTTTTACTTTTAGAGGTACTTTTGATGCGAAAACTTGTGGCAAATCTTTTATGGCAGTTTGTATTGAGCCTTTTGCCCAGCGATATTGCTGGCTTTTGAAGGCATTGATGTCCGCTGGCAATTCCGCTGGCACAAGCACATCAAAAACGAATTTCATTCTCCATCCGGCGAGCTGGCTACGGTAGGATAAATCCATGTCTTCCGTCAAGGTATCGCCTTCCCAGCCACCCGCTTCTTCTATGGCTCTTCTGCGCCAAACACCTGCGGTGCCGTTGAAATTCATGAACAAGCCGCCCCAGCTGCGAGCAGACTGCTCTATAACAAAATGGCCGTCTATGCCTATGGATTGGGCAAGCGTTAAACCGGATTCGCCCCTGTTCAAATGCCCCCAGCGCCCTTGAACCAAGCCTATTTCCTTTTCCATTACTAGAAAAGGGACCGTGTGCATCAGAAAGTTCTTTTCCGGGACAAAATCCGCGTCAAAAATGGCCAAAAACTCGCCTTCGCACTGCTCCAGCCCCTCTTTTAGCGCCCCGGCCTTGAAATCCTTGCGATTTACCCTGTGATGGAGGTTTATATTATAGCCTTTTTCCCTCATTTCTGCTACTTTTTTGCGGGAAATCTCAAGACAATCGTCTGTGGAGTCGTCTAAAACCTGAATTTCGTGAAGATGGCGCGGATATTCCATTGCGCAAACGCTCTCTATGAGCCTCTCTACGCAGGTTCCCTCGTTAAATATGGGCAATTGGGTTGTAACTTTCGGGAGCGTGTTGACATCTAAGTTTTTTAAGAAGTTTTCGAGCCTTTCCCTGTCATTTCCACGCTGTTTCTTGAAGTTTTTCAAAAATAAAATTATATTGAAATAGCAGTTAAATCCATAAAAGACCAACCCTATTCCTGCAATAACATAAAGTACAAACAATATGTCAAGAAAAATCGTAGCAACCATCACTTTTCTAAATATAGAAAAATATTTTAGCTTTGTCTAGGCTAAACTTACCTTTTTTGGAAAAAAAATTTTAACGCTTAGAGAATTGGAAACGCTTGCGAGCTTTTTTACGGCCGTACTTTTTGCGCTCAACAACGCGAGCATCGCGAGTCAGCAGGTTGGCATGGCGCAAGGCTGGCTTAACTTCGGCGTTTTGCTCAACGAGAGCGCGAGCAATTCCAAGGCGAACCGCACCCATTTGGCCAGCTATGCCGCCACCGCTTGCATTTACTATAACATCCCATTTCTCGGCATTGCCCAAAACAGAAAATGGGAGGTTTGCCACCATGTTTTGCACTTCGGAGAGGAAATAATCCTTAAAATCGCGCCCATTTATGGTGCGTTTGCCAGTTCCTTCCTTTATTATTACGCTTGCCACCGCGCTTTTGCGGCGACCTGTGCCACGATAGATCTTTTGTTGAACTGTTTTCTCTTTAGCAGAAGTTTTTGTCGCTATTGCCATAAATTCCTCTTTTAGATAGCCACCGGTTCAAGCTTTTTATCGGCTTCTTTGTGTTCTGCTCCGGCATATACCTTTAATTTTCTGAACATGGTATGCCCTAACGAACCGTGCGGGAGCATTCCCCAAACAGCGTGTTCAATAGGGAACTCCGGTTTGCGATCTAGATATTGCTTAAAAGAAAGCCACCGTTCTCCGCCAATATTGCCAGTGTGGTGGAAATATTGCTTTGTTTCCGCTTTCTTGCCCGTTAAAGCCACTTTTGCCGCATTAATCACAATTACAAAATCGCCAACATCTATGTTTGGTGCATAAGTGGGCTTATGCTTGCCCATCAGCAAATGAGCAACTTTGCTCGCAACGCGACCAAGAGGCTTGCTCTTGGCATCGACAATTTTCCATTTCCGTTCCACGGTTTTTGGGTTTACAACAGGAGTTTTCATAAATATTCCAAGCTAGAGCTGTAAATATAGCAATTTTTCACAGCTTTGTCAAGGTTTTTACCAATTTTCGCCCAAAAGCTCAAAATAAGCCTGTGGGTGCAGACATGCGGGGCATAGCTTTAGGGCTTCTTCGCCTTCGTGCAGGTAGCCGCAGTTGCGGCAGCGCCAAACAACTTTGCCGTTTCTTTTGAACACTTTGCCGTCTTTCAGGTTGTTGTACAAATCGCGGTAGCGCTTTCCGTGCTGCTTTTCGGCAACGGCAATCTTCTCAAAGCAGGTGGCAACATCGTCAAAACCCTCGTCCTTTGCTATTTTGGCAAATTTTGGGTAAACATCTTTCCATTCCTCTTCCTCGCCATTTGCCGCAGCATCCAGGTTCTCCAAGGTAGGGCCGCTTTTGCCAGCTGGGTAAGAAGCGGTTATTTCCACGGTGCCGCCTTTCAAAAAGCTCCAAAAACGCTTTGCGTGCTCCTTTTCTTGAGACGCTGTTTCTTCAAAAATAGAGGCTATCTGGTCCAAACCCTCTTTTTTTGCAACGCTTGCCCAAAATGTATAGCGGTTGCGTGCCTGTGATTCGCCCGCAAATGCGGTGAGCAAGTTCTTTTCGGTCTGTGTTCCCTTGATGTCTTTGGACATGGCTTTCCTCCTAAATTATTTCATGCCAGCTTTAACTAAAAATGCCGAATAGTTCAGATCCGATTTAGAAATATGCTCAACCACCCATGTGGTTAAAAAATCAATCAAGGGCATGGTGAGCATTATTGCTCCTTCTTCATATTTCTTTTTGGTATCCGCTACCTTGCTCACAAAGTCTTCGTGCTGCTTTTTATGCGCGTCAAGCCCTGGGAAGTTATATTTTTTCATGGCGTCTTCTTCGTGCTTGAAGTGGATTATGGTATAATCCGTAAGCTCATTGAGTATGGAACCGAGCACATTATTCGCTTCCTTTTTTAACATAGCATCGGATAGTTTGTTGATAAGCTCAACGAGCTTTTTATGCTCGTGATCGAATAGGTGTATTTTTGTGCTCAACTGTTCAGTCCATTTCAATGGCATAATAATATCTCCGTTTTTGTGGAAAATAAATATAGAAAAATTTTACAAGAATGAACCTTATACCCAAGGGTCTATATAAGAGGGTTGCTTCAGATAAAGGGTTGCTTGAGGGGAAGTTAGGGCAAAAAAATTCAAAAAAGCGGTTTTTCGCGGTTTTTCGCGTTATTGTCTATAAACAGCGGTGTTTTTACAGTATATTTACTATATTAACCCCTGATTATTTGTCTTTAAGGAGATTTTACAAATGAAATGGCTTTTAACCTATCTCACTTCTTCCATAGGCAAGAAGCAGGTTATGGGCGCCACCGGTTGTCTTCTGCTACTTTTTGTATTAGGCCACATGGTTGGCAACCTTCAGCTCCTCTACCCAGACCCGGCAGAGGCACAGGCAGCTTATAACACATATTCCGCTCTTTTAACCAAATCAAAGCTGTTTCTATACACCGTTGAAGGTGGCTTGGCTGTGATTTTTATAATTCACGTGTATTTGGCAGTGACGCTAAAGTTGCAGAACTATAAGGCACGTGGCGCAGCTGGCTATGTGGTGAATGCTCGCAAAGGCAAAAAGCAATTCCCCACCTTTATAATGATTTGGACAGGGCTTGCTATACTAGCTTTTATAACTTGGCATATCCTAACCGTTCGCAACGGCATACACTATCTTTATATAAACCCTGAGGTTGCAGGTGGCAGAGTTGTCCGCGATATGTGGCTCACCACCGTTGAGGTTTTAGGCAACCCGCTCTTTGCAGTGTTTTATATATCCACCATGCTGATTTTGGGCTTTCACCTATGGCATGCCATTTCCAGCGCGTTCCAAACAATGGGCATAAACCACCATAAATGGACCCCCATTATAGACAAGCTCGCAATTCTCTATTGCATTGTGGTTGCTTGTGGCTTTGGAGCCACCGCCGTAGGCTCCTTTGCTGTTGTAAACATGGATGAAAAGGCAAGAGCGATAATGGAACAGGCCAAAAACCCAAGCTATCAGGAGGCTTTGGAAATTTTAAAACAGCAACCCCTTGATGAACAGAAGAAAAAAGCCCACATAATTTCAAAATTCCCCGAAAGAGCTAACCTCATCGTGGAAAGCATAGTGGAAAAAAGAGGCTTTTTCAATAGCGAAAAAACCGAAGAGTTTATAAAGTTCAAGGAAAAACATAAAAAAGGGAAAAAGCAGCGTCTAAACGATGAAGGTCCGCAGTCAGAAGAAGATTCAGAAGGAGACGATCTATGAAATTAGAATCCAATATTCCGGGTGGTCCCATTGCCGAAAAATGGACACGCCACAAATTTGAACTTAAGCTGATAAATCCAGCAAACAAGCGCAAGTTCACCGTTATAGTTGTTGGAACCGGTTTAGCAGGGGCCTCTGCCGCCGCATCTCTTGGCGAACTGGGCTACCATGTAAAATCGTTCTGCATTCAAGACAGCCCACGCCGCGCGCACTCCATAGCCGCGCAAGGTGGCATAAACGCAGCCCATAACTACCCCAACGATGGCGATTCCATCTACCGCCTTTTTTACGACACCGTTAAAGGCGGTGATTTCCGCGCAAGAGAAGCGAATGTGCATCGCTTGGCGGAGTGCTCAAATCTTATAATTGACCATTGCGTAGCGCAAGGCGTTCCTTTTGGCAGGGAATACGGTGGCCTTTTGGATAACCGTTCCTTTGGCGGAGCGCAGGTTAGCCGTACTTTTTACGCTCGCGGCCAAACCGGTCAGCAGCTTTTGCTGGGCGCATACCAGGCTTTGATGAGGCAGGTGGCAAAGGGCAATGTAAAAATGTTCCCCCGCCGCGAAATGATGGACTTGGTTTTGATAGACGGCAAAGCCAGGGGCATTGTGATTCGCAATTTGATTACAGGCGAGCTGGAATGTCACGAAGCCGATGCTGTTTGCCTTGCAACGGGTGGCTATGGCAACGTGTTCTACCTCTCCACAAACGCTAAAGGCTCAAACGTGGGAGCAGCTTGGCGGGCGCACAAAAAAGGCGCTCTGTTCGCAAACCCATGCTACACGCAAATTCACCCAACCTGCATTCCGGTAACCGGCGACCACCAGAGCAAACTCACCCTTATGTCTGAGTCTTTGCGCAACGATGGACGCGTATGGGTTCCCCGCAAAAACGGCGACCCACGCAAACCGAGCGATATACCTGAATCGGAACGTTACTATTACTTGGAAGAAAAATATCCCAGCTTTGGAAACTTGGTGCCGCGCGACGTTGCGAGCCGCAATGCAAAAATGGTCTGCGATAACGGCCTTGGCGTTGGAACTTCCAAGCGCGCTGTGTTCTTGGATTTTGCAGATGCCATCAAACGCATTGGCGATAGCGGAGTGAGCGCAA
>Ga0268262_10001465_pt1 | contig 29175 bp, 25 predicted proteins | sample TergutNc150P3_FD_190354 | JGI IMG/M metagenome (GOLD analysis project Ga0268262, IMG submission 190354) | Nasutitermes corniger P3 segment gut microbial community from laboratory colony in Florida, USA - Nc150 P3 (SPAdes) (version 2) | ecosystem: Host-associated > Arthropoda: Insects >... | reverse complement strand
GAGGTGTCTTTCTCGGCGCGGAAAGTAAGGTCTACTACAGAGCCTGTGGGTGTGGGAACGCGGAAGCTCATGCCTGTAAGTTTACCCTTGGTAACGGGAAGCACTTCGCCTACGGCTTTGGCGGCGCCTGTTGTTGACGGAATAATGTTGACAGCAGCCGCGCGTCCGCCTCTCCAGTCTTTCTGGGAAACGCCGTCTACGGTTTTCTGTGTGGCGGTATAGGAGTGGATTGTGGTCATAAGACCGGTTTCAATTCCAAAACCTTCTTTAAGAATTACATGAACTACAGGCGCAAGGCAGTTTGTGGTGCAGCTTGCGTTTGAAAGAACATGGTGTTTCGCCGGATCGTATTCTTCATTGTTAACGCCTATGACAAAGGTCTTAATCGGTTTGGAATCATCAGCCGATTTGCCCGGCGCTGAAATAATTACCTTTTTCGCTCCGGCTTCAATATGACCGTAAGCTTTTTCGTTGGTATAAATACCTGTGGATTCTACCACATAGTCGATGCCAAGATCCTTCCATGGAAATTGGTTGGGTGTGAGCCCCTTACCGGAAATACATTTGATCTTGTGGCCGTTTACCACCAGAACATCGTCGCCGTCGGTGCCGATATCGGCTTTCATCTGACCCTGTGTTGAGTCGTATTTTAACTGATAGGCAAAGTACTTCGCGTCGGTGGAAAGATCAACCACCGCTACTACGTCAATTTTGTCTTTTCCCAGTAATCCCTGTCCTACCAGAGCTTGGAATACAAGGCGTCCGATACGCCCAAAACCATTAATCGCAATTTTCATTAAAATCCTCCTGGAATTCTCAATTTGCTATATATTATACAAAAACATAATATTTGTCAATATAAACGTTTTTTATATAAGAGAAGCTGTTTGGCGTCTTTCAAGCTCAATTGTGGTAGTATCTCCGTGGCCCGGAAAAACCCTGATATTTCCGTCCATTTCAAAAAGACGCCTGAGGCTTGAGAAAATGGCCTGTTCGCTGCCGCCGGGAAGATCCGTTCTGCCGTAAGCGAAGTTAAAAAGCGTATCCCCCGAAAAAAGAACCCCTTCTTCCTTGTCCCAGAACGCGGCGCTTCCGGGCGAATGACCGGGAAGATGAAGAACCGTAAGGGGACCTAAACTTGAACCTTCTTCAAGCAATATGTCTGCGGGCGGCAAATCGCGCCAAAAAGAGTCAATAAACGAGGTGGAACCCATAGCGGCTTTTACGCTTACGGCGTGGACTTTGTAGGCGTCAGGTCCCAAGGAAGACGCATCAAGGCGGTGAATGGCGATTTGCGGCCTTACAGGGCTTAATTTTTCGATTAAGTCGGGAACCGCGCAGATATGGTCAAAATGCCCGTGGGTGAGTAAAATGTAAGCAGGGACAAGATTGAGTTTTTTTAAGGCGGAAATGATTTTATCCGCTTCGTCTCCGGGATCAATGATTGCGGCTTCTTTATCGTTTATTTGGTATATCCAGCAATTTGTTTCGATTGCGCCCACAACTATTTTGGTTACGATTTTATCAGGCATAGGAGGATACTAGCACGAAGGGTTCTTATTTTCTAGCCATTTTCCTTATCGTCGCTTTTTGGTACGGAGTTATCCCTTTAGCAGGGGCCGTTTTCAGCCGTTACAGTTGGGTGCGTTTCAGAAAACGGTTTAACAATCTCAGGCTTAACCTTCTCTTAAATTATCCTTTATACCACAGGTTAAAAAACAAAGGCGGCGTTTTTCGTTTTACAGGAGAAATCGATTCCATAACTGACGGGCACACTCTATGGGTAAAAGGCGAAGACCTAACAATTCCTGTTTCGTTAAATAAATCAAAATGCTGGCTTTTACCGGTACATGACGAAGACGAGATACCTGAGCCGCCTGAAAGAGTGCGATGGAACAATGTTTCCACGCTTTCAGAAGGCATAAAGGTTTTTATCGGCGGGCAGTTAGATATGCAGGATAACAGGATGAGTTTTATTTCCACAAAAGAAGTACCCCTTACCGTTATTTTTTACAACTGCCCGGATTCTTCGCTTACGGATGAAATAATTCGCTCCGCAAGAACTCAGAACGAATACTGGAACAGTATCACCCCGGTATCAATCGTAATAGGCGCATTGTCGCTGTTCTGCGTCGCCGCTTATTTTCTTAACAGGCCCGCTTACCGTCTTACAATAATTACGGCTCTTGTCGCGGTTTTTCTTCCAATTCTTCCTATGTTTCCGCCGGGCCTTCTTTTGACGCTTCTTTATAGGCGCATATCATGGCACGCGAGAAAACTAAGATCATACTGGGACCTTGTACGGCTTCCCATGTGTTATTTGAAAGAAGGCGAAAAAAACTCGGTTCTAGGGAGTACGGGAGAAAAGTACGGTTTTATAAAAATTGCCTCGCCTTCCGCCGCGGCGGAAAATACTCCTTTTCTTGTACCCGAATACGACAAGGAAGAAAATCCCGAATGGCACATTTTCGGAGTTATAACCGAGGAAAATTCCCTGCCGAGGTCTTCTTCAATCGATCCTTTTGTAACTTTCGGCCTTCTGCACGGCCTTCCAAAACAACTGGCATCTCGTTACGCGATTAGAGCATATTCATTGGAAGCTCTTGCGTGGGTTCTGCTTCTGCTAGGGATAAGTATAAATGTCATTTTTATTTTTGTGATTTTATCGCTGCTGCGTATAGTTTAAAATTTTAAGCAAAAACCGCTTCCGTAATCACGGGGTTTTTCCCTTTAATTTTTATAGCTCCCTTTTTCGCGTCTGCGGTAAAAACAGTTCCGTCTTCCCAACATTCTTTAAGTAAAAGATCGGACAGAGGAGATTCAAGTTCTTTTTGAATGGTACGGCGCAAGTGCCTGCCGCCGAATTTTTGATCCCATCCCTTTTCGACAAGAACGCGTTTTGCGGCCCCCGTTACCTTTAACAAATAGTTCTGCTCCGCAAGGCGGCGGCAAAGTTCGTCTATCTCAATGTCAAAAATTGCGTCAATTTGTTTTTGTTCCAAAGGATTAAATACGACAATTTCATCTACCCTGTTGATAAACTCGGGGCTGAAAATACGGCGCATCTCCGACATTGCCTGCGTTTCAATTTCCGCCGCGCTTAAAAAAGAAGGCCCGTTAGAAAAACCAAGGCGGTTATCTTTGGAAATCTCGCGCGCCCCGGCGTTACTTGTCATTATGATGATTGTATTGCGGAAATTGACGATATGTCCCAAACTGTCCCTCAGTTCTCCTTCTTCCAGCACTTGCAGTAAAAGATTAAAAACGTCGTAATGCGCTTTTTCGATTTCGTCAAATAAAACTACGCGGTACGGGTTGCGCCTTATTTTTTCGGTTAACATTCCGCCTTCTTCATAACCTATGTAGCCCGGGGGAGCGCCGACAAGACGGGAAGCGTTGTGTTTTTCCATATAGTCGGACATATCGATACGAACAAGGCTGTCTTCGTTTGCGAAAAGATACTGCGCTAATTTTTTTGCAAGATAGGTTTTTCCCACTCCCGTGGGCCCCAGAAAAATAAAAGAACCTAAAGGGCGGCGCGGGGAGGAAATGCCTGCCCTTGAACGCCTGATTGCCGAGGCAACGCGCTTTACCGCTTCATCTTGGCCTATTATGGTTTTACATAGTTCGTCCTCGATTAACAGCATGCGGCGCGATTCGTTTTCTTCCATATTCATAACCGGGATTCCTGTCGCTTCTGTCACAACACGGCGCACGTCGTCATCGGTTACTTCGGGACGGTGGTTTACGGACGATTGTTCCCACGCGATCTGGGCTTGAGCGAGACGCGCCCTTAATTCCCGCACCTTGTCGCGGACTTCGGCAGCGTGCTCATAATCCTGTACGCTTACAAACGCGCTTTTTTCGTCGCACAACTTCGCAATCTCGGTCTCAAGTCCCGCAATTTCAGGCGGTTCGTCCCTCGATTCAAGTTTGCGCATAGCCCCGGCCTCGTCAAGAATATCAATCGCCTTGTCGGGCATGAAACGCCCCATTATGTAGCGCTGAGCCAGTTTTGCGGCAAGCGTTACGGCGCTTTGCGAATATTTAACAAGATGGTGTTCTTCAAATTTTTTCTGAATACCGAAAAGAATTTCCAAAGTTTCATCATAACTCGGCTCTTCTACGGTTACAGGCTGGAAACGGCGTTCCAAGGCCGCGTCCTTTTCAAAATATTTACGGTATTCGGACAGAGTCGTAGCGCCTATACAGCGTATTTCGCCTCTGGAAAGCCCCGGTTTTAACATATTTGAAGCGTCAAGGGTGCCTTCGGCGCCTCCTGCTCCTATAATCGAGTGAATTTCATCAATGAACAGAATAATATTTCCCGCTTGATTTACCTCGCGGATTATTTTTTTTATCCTTTCTTCAAATTCGCCGCGGTATTTAGTTCCCGCAACCAACATACCCATATCAAGCGAAAGGACGCGCTTTCCGGCGAGCGCTTCGGGAACGGCTTCACTCGCCAACAATTGTGCGATACCTTCCACAATCGCGGTCTTTCCGACCCCGGGTTCTCCGATTAAAACCGGATTGTTCTTTGTTCGCCGCGCCAAAATGCGTACCGCACGGTTAATTTCCGCCTTGCGTCCTACTACAGGATCGATTTTACCGGCTCTTGAAAGGGCGGTAAGATCGCGCGAATAGTTATCAATGGTGGGAGTAAGCACCGGGTAGGCGGCAGGTTTTATTCTTGGAGCAGACTCTTTGACGCCTCCCGCGTGAACAGGCACGCGTTCCCTTTCCCTGTGAAAATTGAAAGATTGAAACTTTTCGGCTGAGGTATATTCGCCGTCATTTTTATTATGCGGCCAACTGAAAGTTGTCTGGATAATAACCCTCATCATGTCGGTATCTACGGCGCGCTGGTTAAGGTAAACTTGAACGCTGGAATCCTGTTCACGCATGGCGGCAAACAATAGATGCTCCGTACCCAGACAATCGCACCCCATTGCCCTAGCCTCTTCTGTTGCAAGATCGATCATGTTTTTGGTGCGTTTGGAAGGCGGTACTTCGCCGCGAATAATAAGGCCGGGTATACGCGGTATGGAACTTTCCAGAACGTGCTTGAATTCGGGAAGGTCTATACGAAGGAACATAAGCGCCTTGCAGGCGGTTCCTCCGCCGTCCTTAAGCATGGCAATAATTATATGCTCGGGTAAAAGCTGGTCGGAACTGAACCTTTTTGCCTCTTCCTGCGCATTAATCGAAAGAAGCCGCTGTACCCTCTGAGTTAATCCCTTAAACAAAAAGAACCCCTTTTGTGCCGTTTTTTTAATTATAGAGGATAATCCGGCATTTTTCAATAATTTCGTATTTGTTCGTGTGGTTCGTGTTGGTTCGCGGTAAATTCTTAACTGTTACAATGTATCAAGGTGTTTTTACCGTATCTCCTTCGCGCACGCCGGCGCGGGAGAACCAACCACGGGGGACTTCAAGGGCGTAACGGGCGGAGCGGCTTGAGAGGACGGAAGTTGTATCGTGGGGGTACATATCTTTTATATCGATGATTTTACCGTCATGGGCGATAAATGCTATGGAAAGCGGTATATAGGTGTTTTTCATCCAAAAAGACAGCACATGATCGTATTCAAATACAAAAAGCATTCCCTTCCCGTCAGGCAGTTCTTTCCGATACATAAGCCCTTTATTGCGATCTTCCTGAGTTTCCGCGATCTCCGCTCTTACAACGGCAATCCTCTGCCCTTCCCTTTCAATGAGAATGTCGCTTACAGGAAGTTTTTGCCGCAAACAGGCGTTTACGGAGAGAACAAGAGTTATAACAATAAAAAAAAGAGAGGGAGAAAAACGCTTTCTAGAAATCATTCAGGAAATCCCGGCGAAGTTTTACCTGCCCCGATTCAATCAAGCCGGATTCATTTACAATGTCGGTAAAGACTTTTTTATCGATGTATTTTACGGTTAACGGTCTTTCAACAGATATTCTGGTATCGTCGGTTTCCCAAACGGCTTCGGAAGGATCAAGGTAGGTAGGCTGTCCGTATTTCCCGGTCAATTGGGTAAAGACCGAATAGTGATCAATTATGTCGGTGTTAAGAGAGAAAGCCATGATAAAAACGGCTTCATCCCTTAACTGGAAAAAAGCGCGTTTAATAAACAGCGAGCCTGTGGTTTCCACAAGGCTTTGATTTCTGACAGGCAGAAAAGAAACGTCCCTGTCGCCCCTGAAATTAAAATAATCATCGTTTATAAGGTTTGCTTTTAAATCGTCAAGGCTCATTCCCAATGCCAAAGTACGGAATTGGCGGGGTAAATCGTTTGCCGGAGCGGGAACAGTTGCCGCAGACGGAGCGGCCGCAGACGGAGCGGCGGGAGCAGCCGCGTTCTGCGCGTAAACGCCTGCGGTAATCACGAGAAAAAAAACAAAAATAATTATCCCTTTTTTGCTCATCATATTAATTATCGGATACTTTCTGCCTTATAAGATGGGTTTTTTCGCCAGCCGCGATTTTTCCAACTGCTGCATTTTCTTAAAATACGCGTTTTGTCTTAGTATCTCGTTTATGTCTTTTATGTATAATTTGTTGTTAATAATCTGTAAACCTGGAGTTTCCATCAATTTTCTGGAATACAATGTGCCGTCAGTTTGAGAAAGCCCTACCATAGTAATCAGTTCTTTTACGCCGAAATCAAATGAAAAAGCTGTAATCTCGCTTAAATCCACTTTCTTTTTCTCGATATGGGTCTGCATCAAATCGAACATACGCCCTAGAGGATCGGTTATCTGCGTGTTAGCCAACTGTTTGTAAAGGAGCCATATCCGCTCGGATAAAAGGGTTGTAAGGCGGGCGATAAGCTGAGGCTGCGTCTGTATCATCTGTTGAAAGTTGGCGCGATTTACCGCCATAAGCTGACAATCCTCAAAAGCGACGGCGCCGGCAGCCCTAGGCTTGGATTCCAGAAGCGCCATTTCCCCGAAAATATCGCCCGCTTTTAACACCGCAAGCAATATCTCGTTGTTTTCAGTGATTTTAATTATTTTAACCGAGCCTTTTTGAATGATAAAAAGTTCTTCCCCCGGTTCGCCCTCAAAAAAAACCGCCTCGTCTTTGGAATAGGAGCGCGTCATCTCATCGCGCTTGAATTCCCTTGGAGGTTTTTTTACATAGGGCGCGATTTTTTTCATTCTTTCCGTAGCTAGTTTTACATTATCTCCTTTGGGGCAGAATTTTACATATTTAAGATAAGCGTAAATAGCGAGATTGAACTGGTTGTGCTTGGCGTAATATTCGGCGACGTTAAAAAGATGGCTTGGGGCTTCCTCGGCGGCGACATTTTTCAAGGTAAGCCTTGTAAGCGCCTCGTCAAGAAAACGCATCCTTCTTGAAAACTGCATGATTATTTTCATCGCGACGGGAGCGTTGCTTTGGATTAATTGGCTGAACTGGTCTCTTAATACCGAAATTAAAGTTACGTCCGTAATCGCTTGCGCCGTCTCAATGTGGCTTTGCCCGGACATTGTGGAAACAACGCCGAAAAAATCGCCCGGATTCAAGATATCCTGTTCTTCCGAGACAATCTGGACTTCTTTGGATAATTTTACCTTTCCCGACCTTATAATGAAGAATCTGTCCGCGTTCCTTTTACCTTCAACAATGATATATGAATCTTTTGCGAAATTTACAAAAGTAAGTTGCAAAGGTGCGGCCATTTTCCCCCTCTTTTACCGTACAAAGACAGTATATTAATTTTGTCGTCATAATGTCAACTATTCTATAATGTAAAAAAATGTCTATATAATGGAATAATCTGTCGATAATGGAAATAATAACATGAATAAACGGATAAATTTTGAAGATACAATTTTTATTCTTAACGTAAGAATAAGGATGATCCGCGATCTCTTGCATCTTGATACGGATATCGGTCTTTTTCTGCATCAGACCATGAAAGATCTGGAATTTATCAATTCCATGCTTGATATGCTGTCCGAAAAATTTCTTGCCAACATTAAATTTATGGACAGGGAAACGGAAGCGGACAACCTTTCTGACGCCGAATGGCAATTCAGCCAAATTATAAACGAAGTATCAAACAACACAAGTCCTTTTACCCCCGCTCTTCTTTCAGAGACTCAGGTTTGGATCGATAAATTCAGAAAAGACAGCGCAAAAAGACAGAAACAAATAGAAGAAGCCCATATTCCCATAGGGCAGGCTGTAAAAGAACCGCTTGTCAGCAACGCCGAGTTAAACGGGCTTTTGAGCGGCGAGTGAGAATCACGGGCGGAACGCTTAGGGGAAGGACAATTGAAGTGCCGGCGGGAATCATACGCCCCAGCATGGACAAAATGCGCGAGTCGGTTTTCGCCTGCCTTGGAGATTTATCCGGCCTTTCTTTCCTTGATATTTTTTCAGGATCAGGTATTATCGCGATAGAAGCCGCCTCGCGGGGAGCATCCTTTGTTGAAGCGGTGGAACAAGACAAGTTAAAAAGAAAGACCCTTTTGAACAATGTTTCAATCGCCCCTGTGCGCATCAATTGCCGTTTTATGCCGGCGGAATTGTACGTAAAACGGGCAAAAACAGCCTTTGATATCATCTTCTTGGACCCGCCCTTTCCTTATCAATATAAATGGGAATTAACCGCCAATATCGCGATTTCTTCCCTTTCGAAGGCCGGAAGCAGAATTTTAATCCACCGCCCGCGCGAAGACTCACAAAAAGAGCAAATCCCGCGCATTGAAAAGACGGATTCGCGAGAATACGGAAGATCTGTCGTCGATTTCTATTTAGTACAAAAATAACTAAAAAATACCGCTTGCGTTTTTTCCATAAATGACAGATAATATAAGTAAGAAAAATATGGATATAAAAAAAGAATTTGAAAAATTTGAAGATCAGGGTTCCTTTCTAAAAGTAACTTCTTCTATGCCTGTAGAAAGCTCTCAAAAGGCTGTTTTAAACCGAAAAGGCAACCAGATGTTCAACGAAGGAAATATTGATGGTGCGAAAAAGGTTTTTCTTACCACGAAGTACTCGGACGGGCTTTCCAGAGTCGGCGATTATTTTAGATCTAAAAGCAGGCCTCTTGAAGCTCTGCAAATGTACTGGCTAGCGCCGGATCGTACTAAATCCGAACCTATAATCGAGCAGGTAGCGGCTTTATTACAGGGCCTTATCGCGGAGAACGAAGAAAAAGACGTTATTCAAGAAGGACAGGAACAGTATGATTGAAGAAATTATCGCCGCAGAACCTCACAAAATTTCAGAAATCTCCAAAGTCGGGTACCAATACCTTAAAGAAAATAAAATAGACGAAGCCATCGACTGTTTTACAAAAATCCTTTTGATGGACGAAAACAACAATTACGCGCTTGTGGGGCTTGGAGATGCGACTCGTAAGCAAGGTTCTATTCACGAGGCGGTAAAATTTTATCAAAGGTGCCTTTCCAACCATCCCGGCAACAACTACGCGCTTTTCGGGCTCGCGGATTGCTACAAGGCAATGAATCAATATAAAAAAGCGATTGAGATATGGGAACAGTATTTAATTCACGACGATAAAAACATAACGGTTCTTACAAGAATAGCGGATGCTTACAGGAAGGTTCGCGATTTCGCCAATTCCAGAATTATCTACATGAAAGTTTTGGAAATGGAATCGACCAATCCCTACGCCATAATCGGCATGGGCCATCTTCATTATGATTTTAAGGAATACAAAGAGGCGCTTTATTATTGGGAAAGGATGCTGGAAATCAACAGTGATAACGTGGATATCCGCGTTCTTACATCTATTGGCAACTGTCACAGAAAATTAAAAACATTCAGCGAGGGTATACCGTTTTTTGAAGCGGCGCTTAAAAGAGAAAAAAATAATTTTTACGCCCTTTTCGGGCTTGCCGATTGTTACAGGGGCATGAATAAGATTGAGACTTCATTAAAATACTGGAATCAGATTCTTGAACAAGACCCAAGAAACAAGATGATCCTTACGCGAATGGGAGATGCATACCGCAACTTGAATGATTATGAAAAAGCCAAAGATTATTATGAAAGGGCTTTGAATATCGAATTTGACACCTATGCCGTAATGGGTCTTGCGTTAATCGCGAAAGAACAGGGCAAATATGAAGAATCCATTACTTCTTTCAGACGCTTAATCCAACAGGATTCCAAAAACTACCGCCTATATATCGAACTCTCCGACTGTTATCTGAAATCAGGCGACCGAAGAAAAGCAACCGAAGTTCTGGAGGATTTCCAAAGACTTGGAATAAAAAACCAGGCAATTTCTGAAATGCTGGAACGAATTTAATAAAAATGGACATAAATCCGGCGTCCCTTGCGGGGCTTCTTCCGGCGGAACTTGAAAAATCTCTCCTTCCCCTTCCGCGAATGCGCGCCTCCCAAATTTACAAATGGATTACCCGCGGCGTCTCGAATTTTGATCAAATGACGGATCTACCGTCTTCCCTGCGCGATGAATTGAAAAGCCGTTTTAGGCTTTATTCAAGCTCTGTTGACTCATACCATGAAGACTCTCCGGGCGGCTCGGCAGCAAAAATCGCCGTCACGCTGGAAGACGGTCTAAAAATTGAGTCGGTTTTATTAGGAGACGGAAAATCGCGTTTTACCGCTTGCCTTTCGACCCAAGCAGGCTGTCCCGCAGGGTGCGTATTCTGCAAAACAGGAAGTTTAGGCTTTTCCCGCAATCTTAGCGCAGCAGAAATAGCGGAACAATTTTTATTCTTACGGAATATTGCTTCTAAAGAAGCTTCTTCTAAAGAGGCCTCCGATAAAAAAGGGCGCGGCATTGATAACATCGTAATAATGGGCATGGGAGAGCCTTTATTGAACCTTGAGGAACTACGTAAAGCCATTGCTTTTTTTTCAGATCCTGCCGGAATTAACTTTTCTAGACGGCGGATTACGGTATCCACCTGCGGCATCTGCGACGGCTTGTTTGATCTCGCGAATAACGGTCCGTATATAAGACTTGCCCTATCGCTTGTAACGGCGGATGAAGTTCTTCGCCGAAAACTTATGCCCATTGCAGACGCCAACCCCCTTGATAAAATAAAGCAGGCGCTTTCCGCATTTCAAAGTAAAAACGGCGGGCGCATCACTCTGGAACTGCCGCTTTTAGGCGGAGTAAACACACGCGGCGAAGATGCGGTCGCTATAGCGAGGTTCGCAAAGGGCATAGATACCGTAACAAACATAATCCCGTGGAACCCCGCCTGCGGCCTTGAGTTTGAGGGCAAGCCTTTGCGCGAACCGGAAAAAAGAGAGACGGAAGATTTTGTAAAACACCTTGAAAGCTTGGGTTTAAAAGTAACTATGCGCCGCCGCAAAGGGAGAAACGTCATGGGCGCCTGCGGACAGCTGGGGGTAATTGATTAAGAGGCTCTGCCTTACCTGCTGACGGACTCCGAAGCGGTTTTTGCTTGGTTTTCATTATCGTAAATATTCATAACTTCTTCTTTTAGCCAGCCATGCCTGTTGCCTTCGATTAAAACCCATGAAGTGTAAGCATTCGCGTTTTTTATTGTTTGGCGGCGCAGTACTTTTACCAAAGAACCTCGCCTGAGGTAACCGATAGAGGAACTGTCCTCGCTCGGATCGGACAAAACATGCGTGAACGATTCCGTGATTACGCCGAATCCGATGTAGTCTTTTGAAAAGGGAGACGTAACCGGCGGGATTACCGAGGCTTCTTCTTTTTTTACAGTACATGTACAAAGGACAAGAAGTAAAAGCAATTGACCAAGTATATGTATCGCTGTTATTCTCATATTTAATGAAAAATATAGCCGTTTTATCGGTTTTAGTCATTATCTTAAACGTACATTCTTACGCACAAGAAAACGAAAATAATTATTGTTTTTCATTCGGGCCGCAATTTGGATTTGCCTACGGTCAAGCGAAAGAATATGTATATCCTGCGCCGGGAGAAACCGGTAACGAATTGCTCAGCGAGCTTCTTTGGGACATGAAACCTGTTTTTTTTTACGGCTTACAGGCGGAATTCGGCCGAATTGACCTGAATAAAGCCCCCGGGGGGTTTTCTTCGATTTCTTTCAAAGCGGGAATTCCGGCCGACTCCGGCAATATGGAAGACCGCGATTGGTTTTACCCGTCAAACAACGAGGTTACCCGCTATTCCTGCCATACAAACAAGACCGCGGTGTTTATACAATTAGACGCCGCCGCCGGGGTTTCAATTCCTGTCAATTCGTTTTTGTACCTAAAAATATTTCTCGGCGGTTCATGGATGCGTTTTTCATTCACAGGAAGAGACGGGTACGGAATATATAATGACGTGGATCCCAAAGAGCAGAATTTCACAGGGAAAAAAGCCATAAGTTACAGTCAAGACTGGCTGATTCCCATGTTGGGTTTATCGGCCGGAACAAATATTCTTTATCCTTTTTCATTTGAAATATTATTTAAGGCAAGCCCTTATTCATATTGCTCGGCAACGGACAACCATTATTTAAGACGGACGGTTTTTCGCGATTTTACCGAATGGGGGGGGTTCTTTGAACCTTCTCTCAAGGCCTCTTATTCGGCAAAAATGATTGATTTTTCATTTGAATTGAGTTACCGGTATATCGGGAAAACCGAAGGAAGATCATACTATAACGAAAACAACACCGGATTTCACCTTGATACAAGCAAGGCCGGAGCGGGATTATCGTTATTTGAATTGCGTTTTTTTGCCTGTTTCAAATTATAGAAACAAAGCTTCCGGAAAGAGAAAATGCAGTAAGGCGATGATAATCAAGCCGAACCCGACAGCTTTTCGGAACCTTAAAAGGCTTATACCGAAACGATCCAGTGCGCCCGGATTCTCGGGAGCCGCCGAAACATCCTGACGGTAAATTCCAAAGATCAGTAAGATTCCCGCAATAATACCGGCGGCAGAGGGCACAAGATCACCCAAAATAATATATTTATCCATTGTAGGTGAAAGCAGTTTTAATATCCCTGTAACTGCGCATAAAATACCCAAAACAAGGTGAAAAGTGGGGGTATTTAAGGAAAATCGTATGCTTTTCTCGATGGAATCCGCCGAGCCGTCTTCCGATTCTTCACCATCGTTTCCGGCGAACAGAATATACCCGCTCAAGCCGTTACAGAGAATAGATAAAAAATACAATTGTATCATATATTAACCATACCAAAGAAAACAAATTTAGTCAAACCTATTTTACGCTATTCCGGTTTATATTTTATCTGTAATGTGCTTTTTTCGGACTGCAAGACAATCAACTGTTCGGGAAAAACAAAGGGAACGGCGAAGCGGTATTCTTCTACCGGTTCCATGCTGAAGAAAATACGGTGATAAAATACAGGAACCTCATCGGTTCCGGCATTCACGCCTGACGGATACGAAACGGCGACATCGACAGCGCCCGTATACGAATAATTTGAGTTCTTTTTTACGGTTTTTGTCAGTACGACAATGGTAGCGCCCTCAAAACGCGTTCCGTTTATGTCGATTTTATTCCCTTCAAATGAATATGAGCCGCCTATCCTGTTCACTAACGAAACAATTATTATGAACGCGCATATCAGTAAAATCGTAAAAAACAAGGTAGCCCTGGGTTTGTCGGCGACAAGCGGTTTAAACAGATTAAAACTGTTGTGGGTACCGCGTTTTGCGTAAAGGTCTTTTACCGCCTGCGAAGCTTTTTCCAATCTGCGCTCGCGGTTGTAATAAAAAACAATATTTTCCTCGGCGGCCGGGTTAGGACCGTCCGGTTTACTGAGCTTGTAATTCGCGTTCGGACGCGGTTTTTTTTCTTCCGTCATAGAGAGCCGCCTATAAACTTGTCGGTTCTCCACCATAGAAATTTTACGTTAAAATTGTCCGCGAACATCGCGCAAAGAATACCGTCTGGCGAAAGATAGAAATCGTTGTAACGCAATTCTTCAACAAAAAAATTGAGGTATCCGCGCCGCTGTTCGCGTGAATTGGATTCTACAAAAAGAACAGAAAAACCCGTTTCTACGGGGAAATAAAGAAGGGCTTTACCGCCGCGCATAACGCCCATCAGAGAATAAAACACCTTGATTCCCTCTGAGCGGCTGTTTTCTGAAATTTCAAAGAGCGGGACTTCAATTGAACCCGAATAAGTTCCGTCTTCCACGTCAAGAATCCAAATAACGGAACTGACGGGCTCATAACCGGTGCGGGTATTTGTCAATTGATCAAAGGTATCGCGGGTGTAATTAGCTTTAATAAAAATTTTCCGCGTATCGGGAGCGGCCGCAACTTGGTCTACGGCTATTATCGCTTGAGGCCAGTCAGGTAATGCCGGAATAGCTTCGGACGCTATTTTTACAAGATAAAGAAGCATTCCCGACGAATTGAACCAGTATATATTCCAGCCGTCGGGTATTCGGCAGATAACGGCAAGTTCGTCTCTTGTCGAAGTACTAAGGCCTACAATTCTTGGAAAAGGACTGCCTCCTATTCCTTCGCGCCCAAGGTAATTTATAAAACGGCCGTCCTGATCAAAGTGAAGAATTATCCCGTCCAGAACAGCTTTGCTTTCAGGATCGTTGCGGTGCGGCGCCGTAAGCCTGTCTTCGGCAAAAATATGCCTGCGGGAATCCACGGCAATCCAACCGGGCGCTTCAAGCGGGTGGGTATATGCCCACCTTGTCGTTTGTTCATCCCCGGAAATATTAGTCTTTAATGTAATCGGGGCGGGATTTGTTTCTTCGTTATAAATCATGAACAATAAATCGCCATAAGAATTGTATCTGACAATTTTTCCTGAGTTTCCGTCCGCAATGTAAAAAAGCCCTTCCCTCATCGTAAACCCTGTCCGCCTTATTCCCATGTTTCCTTCCAGTTTGTAAAGCGCAAGCTGATCTTCCATAGGGCCTATTTCCAGCGAAAAAAGTTCTTCCCTTTCCACAGAGCCGACCGATTTGTTTGTACAGGCGCAGATTGAGATAAGCGTTGATATGAGCAGAAAAAATTTGAATGGTTTTAACGGCATATTACCTTCAAAATCCCCCTTTTTTTGCCGTTTGTCAACAGATAAACGCGGCTGTTGTTAGTATATCAAAATAATATTATAATAAACACAATGACAGGCGTAATATCAAAAGCTTGCGTTAAAACCGGGCTTGTTTTTGTCATATTATCATTAATTATCGTCGTTTTGCTGTTCAGCGGCTGTGCAGGATTGGCGGCTTCGGCGCAGGAATATTATTCAATCGGCATGGCGTATTACGGTCTTGGAAAATACGAAGAAGCCGAAATTTGGCTGAACCGCGCAAGACTTGCTGACAGGACAATGACAGCGTCGCAGTACAATCTGGGAAGAATAGCTTACGAGACGCAAAAATACGAAGAAGCCGCAAAACATTTCGAAAGCATCCTAAAAAAAGATCCCGACAACATACTCGCTCTAAGAGCCGCCGCATTTACAAGAATTAAGATGGGCGATCTTGAAAAAGCAGAAAAACATTACGGTAAATTAATGGCGCTTGTGCCTGAAAGCGCAGACGACGGTTACAACCACGCTCTTGTGTTATTCGCAATGGAGCGTTATGACAAAGCTCAGGAAGTGATGGATAAATATCCTTTTTCCCTGCAAGATAACAACGAGTTGATATTGCTTTACGCCCGCACTCTTAGCGCCCAGAACAAAATCGAAGCGATAGACAATTACGCAAGATGGCTTGCCGCCAATTCCGACAAGAAAATCAGGTTTGAATACGCGCAGCTTTTGGAAAAGCACGAATTGTACGCAAGGGCGCTGGAAGAATACCGAGCGATTTTGTCGGATTCATTTACCGCAGACGATGAAACAAAAAAATCATTCGTTCGTTTCGCCCTTGCGCGCCTTCTTCTGATTGCGGACTCCTCAAGCGGCGAAGGCGTAACAGAGATGGAAACCGCAGTAAGCGAAGGTTATGACAACATTGAAGAAGTCGAAAAATTACAGAAAAACACGAAAGTAAGCGCGGTAAACCGGGATAAACTGAGAACTATTGTCAACAACATGCAGCGCGCGCTCGAAGCGAAAGAAGCGGCGGAAAAAGCGGCGGAAAAAACTGAAAAAGGAAAATAATAACCTGTCAGAAACTTACTTTTAGTGTGGTTCCAAACAAAGCGTCTACTGTAAGGATTTCATTTTTAGTTTCTTCGTTGAACCTTATCTTTATAAAACCCGTTAAATTAAGCCTTCCTAAAATCCTGATTATGGCTTCATGTCCTATAGAACACATAACACGGAAATTGTCTTCCGTTTGTTCAAACGCCAATTCAAGGCTTTCCCTGCGCAGATGTTCGTAATCGGAATTTAACAATTTAGAAAGGTTAAGCCACGCGCCCTGCCCCGCCGTCTTTGCCGCAGCCAGATTGTAAAAAAAACCCACAAGGCTTGTTTTCACGGGCACAGTCCAATCGACAACAGCGCTTTCAAGCCACAATCCTTTGTTATGCAGAGTAAGAGTGTTAGAAAAGTTCAATGCTCCACCCTCAAATCCCAGAAAAGACAATCCTAAAGCCGATTGAATTCTCCATGAAACATCACCGCCGCGCGGAATAATTACAGCGACTTCTGCCGCGTGGGAAAATTCGTCGCTTTTGTAAAAATTAAAAAGCGGAAGGTAGCCTAAAGCGCCGAACATATTAACGGCTGAAAAACCCAAGGAACCTGCAATGTTTAACATGTCTGATCCTGTGTCAAGCTTTTGTTCAATTATTCTTTCAAACCGCAAAGAAGCGGCAGAAGGAACAAAAAAAGCGGCAAGATTGTATTTTGACGGGAAATTCGCCCTTACGCCGAAATGATCGTTAAATGACATATATTTTGTAATGTCAAAGGAAGCGGAGTTACGATAACTTTTGTCCATAGATTCGTTTATGTCATAAGCAAAAAGCGAATACCCGGGGATTTCACTCCACAACGGAAGAAAATCGTTTATACTTTCAAAAAATTTGCCGCTTTCCCTCTCCATGTCGCTTCCGAAAAAATAAATCTGTTTTTTAAATAAACGCCCCGCCCTGAAGTTAATTACCGTCTTGTCAAACATTACCGGAACGTCAAGAAAAGCGGAATGTTCAAGATTGGTAACGGTATTTATCATTGTGGAATTTGTTTTTCCTTCCAAGGTAATAACGGCTCCTACGGGTTTTGTTCCTTCCGTAACCGTAAGTTTTGCGGAAGTCTTTCTGCCTTTCGCATCTTTGCCTGTGTCGGGAACCATCTGTTCCCATGTTCGCTTCCAAATACTCGCGTAATTTTCATTTTCTCCTATTTTACCGTCCTGCGCCCATGCCGCGCCGCCTATAATGTCAATCGAAGGGATAATTTCTTTTTTTGGCTTATACCCCGCGCCAAGAATCCATTTACGTTCAAGTCCCGAATAATCATAATTTGCGCCTGTCTCAATCTTTGAATAAAAAAGCGAGGAAAAGTTAGCGTTAAAACTATGCTTTGCGTTATTATCAAGCAAAGAGGCGTAAAAAGTTTCTTTAACGGAAAATAATTCCCACTCGCGCGAAATTCCGTGTTCAGCGCTCCATAAAAAATCGTCTTTTGACAACGTATAAATAATGTTTCCGTTTAACTTTGCCCCCAACACGGAAATTTCCGTCCCTGTCCTGTGAGCCATGTTTCCCGCCGTCTGTGTTTCTTTATTCACAGGATCTGTGCGGAATTCGGACTCAACCGAAGTTGAAATTAAAAAATCAGATAGAACATTTGTCTCGTTAAACGAAAGCAAAGTCCCGCTTTTTTTGTATTCAAAGGCGGCGCCTGAGTTTATCCTGTAAGTCATTGCCGCATCTTCCAGAATAATCTCGTCTATGCAGATACCGTCTTTGGCAAGTATGCCGCCGGTATCCGGCGTTATAAAAATTGCCGTATATCCCGATTTTCCTTCAAACTTATCACGCTGTAAACTGCGAGGCGTATAACGGGGCTTAACTCCGGGTACGTAAACGCCGTCCACGCTGATTCCGGTATTTTCACCTGTATAGCGCACTGTAACTTTGGACCACTGCCTTTCCTTGAACGCGCTCAAAGGAATTTGCGCCTCCAACTGCGGCTGTAAGACCGATTCCGGCCCCGCCGCCGCGATAAATTTTAACGTTCCGTTTTTAAAAGCAGGGCCTTTTACAAAAAACGACAGGGCGCGGTAACCGTCCAGCGGCAATTCCCCTATCCTTCCGTCAACACCTGCGGAAATACCCGGCTCCATTTCCTCCCAGTCAATTTTTAAAATCCGTTGTTTTCCGTCCGAAGGATGAAGTCTTTTTATCGTATCTCCGTATGCCTCTTCCAGGGTATTTCCGCTGTCAACGGTTTCCAAAGCCGTTACCTTGTCTGTCCCGCTTATTGTATTTGAATTCCCGTCAAAAATAACAGGCCTGAATGCCGCGCCCCGTACTATAGGCGGAGATAGAATGACAACGCCGGATATTTCTTCTCCAATTCCGTTATATTCGGCAATTACGCGCAAATATCTTGCGTCGGCAAGGCTTAACCTTTCCGTTTCGGATATTACAAAACGCGCTATCCTTAAATTACTGTCAAGCGCAGTCCCGCTGTCCGAAAAAAGTATTTTTTCCCAAACAAGCGGAGGGTTCTCGTTATACGCAAAATCTTTCCCTGAAAGGGAGCCGATTTGAATAGTCAGTTTAAAATTGGAAACCGTATTTTGATTAAAGCCGTAAAGTCTGAAAGGAATATCAATTTCCCCCGCGCGGGAAATAAAGCCTGCGTTGTTATCAAGCGGCACCTGAAAACCTGTCCATTTTCCGGAATCGTTAAGAGTAAACTCCATCGCCAATGACTGCGCCTCGTTAATCTGCGGATCCTTTACAGGATATGGCTTGTTAAGATCCGGAACAACCGCAGCCCCGCTCCAGCCGACGGACATTAATACAGAGCCTAAAATGCTGTTATTGAAATAATTCCTGTAGACTAAATTTGCGCGATCTGCGGAAGAAAAACCTAAAGGCGGATTCGATAAAAACGACATTTCAGGCGGCAAAGGCAATACAGTCTCATGTCCTTCCATACCCGCCGCTCTGTAAAGACCCGTGGTGTCATTTTGATCGAGCGCGAACCCCGCCGTTATCTGCGCCTTCAAATTGTCAAAATTCCATGCCGTTTTCGCGCTTAACCCCACAGTGCCGGGGCTCGAAACGCCTTCTTCGGAATACGAGGACTCCGTCACATTCCAGCGAACGCCGACAGCGGCCTGCGCCGAAAACGGACTTGTATCTTTTTGATACACAACGCCGATTCCGGAGGCAATGCTTCCTAGGCGCGTTTCGGCGCTCCGTTTAAGGTACGTTATGCGAATTAACTCGTTTGCCCCGGCAGGTCCTTTAAGCGCTACTTCTCCGGAAGAAGAGTTGTAACTGAAATTGGAGTCCATAATCCCGCTTCTCCAAATCTGTATAGAACCGGGAACCGCATCCGTGCCTATTTGAAAAGAGCCTACGCTTCCGTAATTTGTAAATTTAAGACCCGCGTCTCCTGAAAAAACCTGCGTACCGGGAAGATAGATCTCGGGATACTCAGGCGCAAGCGGCCAACAGGTTTTAGGAGAACGCCGGGTTAAGCCTGTTTCTTCAGGCAGAAGTTCGTAAATATTGCGTTTGCTTACGGCGGCGGTATAAAGCGGAATATCGGCGGACGCGGCGCTTGTATCAAGCGGGACAAGCCTGTAACCGCTTATCGGTACGCCGGATGAAAGACGCACAAGAGCCGCTTCTTCCGACGCGCTTGAAGGCGATTCATAACGGTTCTGCCTTTCAAACGGAGAAAAATTCCCCGGTTCTCTTATTATAAGCGCGTAATTACCGTTAATAAAAACTTCCCCAGGCGCAGGATATTTATCAAGGTTAACTCCAAAATATTTTCTCACCTCGTACAAAAACCCGGATGTCCCATAACTGCCCATTGAGACAGTCCACGGACGCCTGCTTGCGCCCTTTGAATAGGCAACCGCTACCATGCCTTCGGGCCTTGTGTTCAACTCAAGAAGCCCCTGTACCCTGCCTGCCGCATACTCGCTTGCGGACGCAAGTCTCCACTTGCGGCCCAAGTCGCGGTCGCGCAGAGAACCTTTATCGTCTTCGATGTAGACAAGAATTTCAGAATCGATATTTTCGTCGGGAAGCACAAAAGAAATTCCGCGCACAGAATTGGAAAGTTCTATATAACTGAACGTTCTCTCTCTGCCGCCTAAAAAGACTTTTTCTTCTCTGGAAGCCGCGTCATAGCGGAATAAAGTGTGTACGTTAAATCCGCCGCTTCCCACGCGCCCGTAATAACCGAATGAAGAAGGCGAATCGCCGCCAAGATCCAGATAAGGGAACGCCGGGAAATCAAGACCCGTATTTCCCACCCCTTCATATTGAACAAACTCGCCGGGAAGCCCCTGATACCCCGCGCGGTAGGTGTTTTTTTCTGAATCATCAAGGAAAGTAACCTCTACAAACCATCTTCGGTTAATCCACAAAGACATGGTAAGATCCGCCTCCTGCCTGAACAAAAAAGGCGTTTCGGGGGACGCAAAATTCAATCCAAGGGCGGAATAGGAAAAACCTGCGTTCCCTTGCAATGTACCCATCCATGAACCCGTTAAAAACAAAGATACATCGGAATCTCCAATGGAAAAATCCATAATTTCCTCGGGTGATTCTCCCAAAATCCTCCGCCGCAATTCTTCGATATCAACTTCACCGGAAACCATTGTTTCCGAATGTTCCGCTGTTTCCGCATTTTCCTCGGGGAAAACAACTGACGGCGTAAAAGAAAATACGCAAAAGCATAAGAACCAAAAGAGAATGATTTTACCGGTACTTCGCAAAGAGGACACTTTATGTATATAATAACCTATAATCACATGGTTGTTTCAATGATACAGATAATATTTGAAATCCCCGATATCGACAACATCAAGGAAAAACGCCGGGTGATAAAATCTGTTACGGAAAAAATGCGCCGCAAGTACAGAATGAGCGCGGCGGAAGTTGACCTGCATGACTCCCTTGCTTTCGCCCAAATCGGCGGGGCTTTGGTATCCAACTCCCGCGTCCACGGCGAGACCGTCCTTCGCAAGGCGTTCGACATGATAGAAAAAGAAACCCCTGTCCGCATTCAGGACATGAGCATACATTCGGAGGAATTTTGATGAAAAAATTATTACTTGCCGTACCCGTCCTTTTGGCGTTAAGTTCATGTTTGGGGTTATCGGCGGATTTTCAAATACACAAGAACGGCTCCGTAAAACTTGCCATAGAATACCGTTTTCCTAAAACTATGGAAAACATCGGCAAGCTGGACGGCAACGAAAGATGGCAGATAATTCCCGCAGGACGCGCCGATTGGGAACGCACTGCCGCCCGCATAGACGGCATGAAACTTTCCTCGTTTTCCTCCCGCAACGATTCAAAAGACATAATTAATAAAGTAACCATTGATTTTACAAACACGGAAGCTCTTCTAAAATTCTTAAATCCGGCTTCCGGCGGAAAGCGCGCCTTGATAAACTCAAACGGCGGTTCAACTGTTTTAAAAATTATTTTTACCGAACCCGCAAAAGATATAAACCCCGATCTTCTGGAATTGATGAAACAAGTATCCTACGGCTACAAATTAAAAATTTCTTTTAACGCGCCGAATGATTCCAATATAACTTTTACCGACGGCGAAGGAACCTTAATCTCTCCGCCCGAAACCGCGGAAGCTGTCTCAAAAGGAAAAAAAGTATCGTTTTCCATAGACACCGCTGAACTGCTAAGTCAAAAAGAAGGCCTCGGCGTAGAACTCAAGTGGTAAATTATTTTCCGCAAGTCTCATAAATAATTTGCAACGTGCGCTTTACGCATTGTTCCCATGTAAAAGACTTTGCCCTCTCAAGGCCGAGACGGCGGCAGTCGTTGTACATTTCTCTGTTGGTACTGATATTTACCATCCTGTCCGCCATATCCTCGATGCTTAACGGATCAAAATAAAGCGCCGCGTGTTCGGCTGTCTCGGGAAGAGAGGCGGCTCTGGCGCAAAGAACCGGAACCCCCGAAGCCATCGCTTCGAGCGCGCCCATGCCAAAACCTTCGTACATTGAAGGGATAACGACAAAATCGGAACCGGCGTAAAGCTCGGGTAAACTCGATGTCGGAAAGTGCCCTGTAAAAAAAATGTCGGCGCGCCAAGGAGAAGAAGAAGCGGCTTCTTTTACTTTTGCCGCATTGTTGCTGTCCGCTCCGGCAAGCACAAGACGGTGGGGAAACTTTGTTTTTTCTTTGAATATTCCAAAAGCCTTTATAAGACGTATATGATTTTTAACGGGATGATCGATACGCGATGCGTAAAGAACATAAGGCCGCCTGAAACTGAAAGGCTGAATCAACAATACGCTTTCTTCGTTTCTGTTGCGCGGATAAAAAGCGGAATGATCGATTCCGTTCGGTACAACATCAATTAAATTTTCTTTTACATTTACCGTTTCTACAAGTTCTTGTTTTACCCATTCGCTTACCGCGATTATTCTGTCCATGCGCCTTAAGGAATTCGGCATTATTACCCGTAATAGAGCGCCCAGATGAACCCTTGTCTTTCTTGTACCCCAATAAGCCGCCATATCATGAACTACGCCGATTGACGGACATGGGGATTTATACGGCAGGCGTCTGTGGGCGGCGGGAAAAAAACATGCGTCATACTGCCGTTTTTGTGCAAATGCGGGGTATTTAACAAGATGCCACAATGAATTGGCTGTCATTCCATGGACAGAACATTGCGGAACAAATTCGAAATTCGGGGCTACATCGCTGTACGCGTATCTGTCATATTCCCATCCAAAAAGCTCAAAAAGAGCTTCCGAAGGCGGAACATGCCTTAAAAACTGGGATAAATACATACCAACACCTGACATACCGCCGTCGCAGGCAAATGTATCCAACCCTATTTTCATCAATTCCTCCGCACAACACAAGAATGATTAAAGCGCTCCATTGCGCCAAACTGCCGTTATTATAGCATAATCCAAAATGATGGTGTATACTACCATATAAACTATGAAAAATAAAAAAATTATTTCTGTACTATTATCTGTATTTTCGGCCGGATTATTGCTTTTAGCGTCCTGTTCTTCCGACAGCAGTCAAGAAACCATCATTTTAAGCGGTACAATAACAATTAACTATGAAGATAAACCCGTTCCTTTTGTTGAAATAGGGGTTGAGGTTCCCGGACATGATTGGATTAGCACAAAGATTCCTTCTCCCGGTCCGAACGCGCCATGGTCGATAGAACTGCCGGCTTTTAATTCTCCAACCAAAATTTCATTCAAAGTAACAGGGTATAACGAAAAAAATATATGCCTTTTTGTCGAAATTAGAGAACCTGATCCTCAAGTAAGCGCCTATAGTAAAGATATAAAGGGAATTAAGCTTGATTTGGGAAATATATCCAACACGCCTGTTAATATAATTCCGCTTATTGAGGACAAATGGTCTAACGGTGAAATCACCGTAGGCGGAACCGTTGAATGGTATTCATTTAATGTTGTTGCGGGAATTCAATATTACATCTGGTGGAACGACAGCTTGGCGGGCGACGACGTAAAAACGCTGGATATTGACGTACATGCTTACGATTCCGTTGAAAAAGAAATTACATTGGAAAATAATGACAGCGCATGGGATGATCCGATTTCATTTACCTCGGTTTATACAGGCAAGGTTTACTTTAGGGTGAGAGCTTTATATTTAGCGTTATCAACCGGAACCTACGCCATTGTGTACAGCAAAACCGGCGACAGGCCGAATAACGATGTAAACAACATTACCGGCATTGAGCAAAACCCCATCCCGCTGACTTTAGGCGTATGGGCCAACGACAGTCTTCCCTCAAGCACTTCAGGCAGAACAGTTTGGTATTCTTTCAATGTTACCGAAGGAACAACATACTATGTCTGGTGGAACGACAAAGAAGAAAACAGCGGAAAAACTCTGGATATTAAGGTAGACGCTTATTTCAGCGGCGCGCCTATTTTTGTAGAGGCGGATTCAGCGTGGACTACTCCAATGTATTTTACAGCAAAATTAACCGGAACACAAAAACTGAAGGTTTCATCGTTTTACAGGATAGACGCCGGAACCTTCGCAATAGTCTATAATACGAGCGGAACAAGGCCGTAAACGGCAAATTTCTCCAAAAATCGAAAATTTCCTCAAAAAACTTATAAATTTGCTCTTTTTTTACATGGAAAATACAAAAAAAAATAAATTTTTTTTCTTTACAAAATTAACAAAGCAGGGTTAAAATTCCTTATAAGGGGGGAATTTTAAACGCTAAAAATTTAATCAAATCTATAAACCGGCGCAAGCCGTATATATAGAAAGCGTTCGTATGAACGTTTTAAATCAAGAACGGAGGAAAGCTATGAAAAAAAATTTAAAAAAGTTAAGTGTGTTTCTGTTGGCTACAGTGTTAGTCACAGGCTTCGTGTTCATCGGTTGCGATGACATCAATTACGGACTGTCGGAAGACGCTCTCGGCGCGAGGGCGACAACAATCACGAACAGTTCGACCGGAACTCATGACGGTTATGATTATGAGCTTTGGAAAGACAACGGCAATGTCAGCATGACTCTTGAAAACGGCGGCAACTTCAGTTGCCAGTGGAGTAACATCGGTAACATGCTGTGCCGCAAAGGAAAAAAACTCGGCGCTTCCCAAACTTATTCTCAAATCGGCAACATCTCCATAAAGTACGACGCTCAATTTACACCGGGCGGAAATTCCTACCTGTGTGTATACGGCTGGTCAAAAGACCCGCTGGTTGAGTACTACATTATCGAGAGCTATGGAACTTACAAACCTACAGGAACATCGAAAGGTTCTGTCTCAATAGACGGCGGCACTTACGAGCTTTATGAAACAACAAGAAACAACCAGCCCTCTATCGAAGGAACAAAGACATTCAAGCAATTCTGGTCTGTCCGCACATCAAAACGCACAAGCGGAACAATCAATGTTACCGAACACTTCAAAGCGTGGGACAGCAAAGGCATGAAACTCGGTAAGATCTACGAAGTAGCTCTTACGGTTGAGGGTTATCAGAGCAGCGGAAACGCCAAAATAACCAGCCACACTCTTACAATCGGCGGCAGCAGCAGCAACAACTCAAGCTCCAACAACAACACAAGCTCCAACAACAATAACAACAACACCGTTTCAAGCGGCAACGGCACAACCACATCAACAGGCGCAACAAAAATTGAAGCCGAGAATATGACTAAAGGCGGACAATACACCGGCAGTTGTTCTTCTCCGTTCAACGGCGTTACCCTGTATGCGAATAACGACAAAGTTTCATTCAGCCAGAATTTCTCAAATAACAGCCACACATTCAAACTTCGCGGCGCGTCAACCAACAGCAGTGAAGCTCAAGTTGAATTGAAGATCGGCGGAACTTCCTACGGAAAATTCGGTTTCAGCGGAACATCCGCGACCGAAAAATCCATTACAGCCAATCACAACCAGGGCGGCAAAACCGCCACAGTCGAGCTTATCTTTGTCAACGACAAAGACGGATTGGACGTAAAACTTGACTACATCGAGATCAGCGCGTCAAGCGGCGGAACCACAGGCGGAACATCAACACCTGCGGCGTCAAATCCCGCACCGTCAACCCCGGCGCAATCAACCCCCGCGGCGTCAGGCACGACCAAAGTCGAAGCCGAAAATATGACCAAGGGCGGCAAATACACCGGCAGTTGTTCATCTCCTTTCAACGGAGTTAAACTGTATGCGAATGACGACAAAGTTTCATTTAGCCAGCAGTTCGGAAACAACAAGCACGCCTTTAAGGTTCGCGGCGCATCATCAAACGACAAAGAAGCCCAGGTTCAGCTTAAGATCGGCGGAACTGTAGCCGGAACATACAAGTTCAAAGGAACAGCCGCTACAGAACAAACCATTGAATTCCAGCACAACAAGAGCGGCAGTACCGTTACAGTCGAGCTTGTCTGCGTCAACGACAACGACACATGGGACGTCCTGATTGACTGGATCGAAATGACAGCGAAGTAAGTTTACCTATATAAAAACACAGGCTGTCCAAAGCGATTTGGACAGCTTTTTTTTGCCTTTTTTCCTTGTTTTTACCACGAAACACACGAAATAAAGCCCCACGAACTGCCTTACCCCCAGACTAAAAGCGGGCTGCCCTGCCTTTCCCTAAGAATTTATTTTTAGGCATACCCCTTGCAATACTATAGGTAGTGTGGTACACTTGACATAACGCTAGATGTATGGCACTATATATAGGGTGTTGACAGCATCATATATAGAGCGCCACATATAGTGGAGTTTTTATAAAGGAGACACTAGATGCGGTGTCCGCACTGCGGCACAATTGAGGACAAGGTAGTGGAATCGCGAACCCTCGCTAACGGGGACGCTGTTCGCCGCCGCAGAGAATGTAACAGCTGCGGTTATCGTTTCACCAGTTACGAGAGGATTGATGAAACGCAGTTTATGGTGGTTAAAAAGGACGGAAGGCGCGAACCTTTTGACCGCGTAAAACTTGAGCGGGGCGTTGAGCGGGCTTTGGAAAAAAGGCCGTTTTCGCAGATGCAGATTGAAAACCTTGTCAACGAGATCGAAGACGCGACCGCTATTTTAAGCAAAGGCAGCCGCGAGATTCCCAGTACGGAAATAGGGGATCAGGTGTTAAAGAGGCTTGGCGCGATAGACAAAGTCGCCTATATCCGCTTCGCCTCGGTGTACAAACATTTTGAGGATTTAGACGAATTTATAAAGGAGATAAAGACAGTATCTTGAGGTTTTCCTGACGGTCTTAAGGTGGGGTTCTTGAAAAAGAAAAGACCGTCAGAATCCCCTTTTTTTGGAAGGGGCTTTTTCTTAAGGCCGCGCAGAACAACTACATTCTGCGCGGTCGTTTTTTTTTATTTTTTTATAATATAATATCTATATGACAGCGGCGGAAAAACAAAAAACAGCGGACTTTCTTGATCTGGCGCGGGACTATTACGCTTCCGGCTACAAAGGCGAAAAAAAAGAATATCATTTTGAGGATGACGCGCCTTCGGTTCAAAGCGCAGTCAAAAATATTGATGCCGGAGCCGAAAGTATCGAAAAAATCGCCGAAGAAATAAGAGCCTGTTACAACTGCGGACTCGGCAAGACAAGAACCAACGCCGCGCCGGGAGAAGGAGTTCTTCAACCGCTTGTTATGGTTATAGGAGAGGGGCCGGGAGCGGACGAAGACGCGCAGGGGCGTCCTTTTGTAGGAAAAGCCGGACAATTATTGGACAAGATGCTTTCTTCCATTAATCTTTCGCGTAACACAAATTGTTTTATCGCAAATGTTGTAAAATGCAGACCTCCAAATAACCGCGACCCCTACCCCGAAGAAACTTCAGCCTGCGCTCATTTTCTTGAAAGGCAGATTACCTTGTTAAAACCGAAATTTATTCTTGTTGCTGGAAGAATCGCAATGCAGACATTATTAAAAACAACGGAAGCAATCGGTAAAATGCGCGGAAAAATTACGGAGCTTACTGCGGGAAACGCTGTATATCCGCTTCTTATCACATATCACCCCGCCGCCCTTTTGCGCAACGAAGAACTTAAACGCCCCGCTTGGGAAGATTTAAAACTTCTGCGCTCAAAATTGAATGAACTTAACGGAGGCGCTTAATTGGCGGCTTTCTTCGAACTGGTTTTTGACATTCCGGCCGATCAGAGTTTTACCTACCTTATTGACGACAAAGCCGAAGCCGCCCCGGGAAAGCGTGCAATGGTTCCTTTAGGCAAAAGAGACTGTCTTGGCTATATAACGGCGCGGCGCGATACTCTCCCCGAAGGCGTAAAAGAAGAAGCCGTAAAAAAAATACGCCGCGTGGTGGACAGCGAACCGTTATTCGACAACAACGACGTGGAAATCGCCCGCTGGATGGCAGGCTACTACCTTTGCAGTACGGGCCAGGCTCTCGCGGCGATGATCCCTTCCGGCAGAAAAATGACCGTTGCAAACATTTCAGATAACGCGGAAGAAACGGAACCTCATCTTTCAATTTCAGACGAACAAGCCGCCGCGATAAGCGCGATTACTTCAGACATTATCAGCGGCGCAGCGCAAGACAATCTTCCGCAGATGTTCTACCTTTACGGAGTAACAGGCTCAGGCAAAACAGAAGTTTTTCTCCGCGCGGCGCAATATATGCTTAACGCGGGAAAATCGGTAATTTATTTGGTACCGGAGATTTCTCTTACCCATCAAACGGCTGAAGTAATAGGAAAACGCTTCGGCTCACAGGCGGCGACATTGCACTCGGGAATGACTCCTTCGGCGCGCCTTGCAGAGTGGATGAGAATACGGCGGGGAGAAGCTCCCATTGTCGTAGGTCCGCGAAGCGCGGTATTTGCACCGGTGCAAAACCTCGGCCTTATTATCATCGATGAAGAACACGACAGTTCTTACAAATCGAGCAATACGCCGCGCTACCACGCGCGCCAGATAGCGTTCCGCAGGTGTCAGCAGGAAGGTGCGCGCGTTGTAATGGGATCGGCCACTCCGTCGGCAGAAGCGTGGAAACTTATGGCGGAAGGAAGCATCAAGCGGCTCGATCTATCGCGCCGTCTTTCAGGCGGAGGAATGCCCGAAATAAAGCCCGTCAGCCTTGCCGGAACTGCAGGCTGTCTTTCAAAAGAATTAAAAGACGAAATCCTTTTGACACATAAGATGGGAAGACAGACGATTCTTTTTTTGAACCGCAGAGGGTTCGCACATTTTTATCAATGTCCCGATTGCGGATGGGAACAAACCTGCAAAAGATGTTCCGTATCGCTTACATGGCACAAAAGCCGGGGCCGCTGTATGTGCCATTACTGCGGCTACAGCGAATCGCCGCCTTCCGTGTGCCCCAACTGCGGATCAATTAACGCAGGTTATCGAGGCTTCGGCACGGAAATGATCGAAGAAGAAGTGCGGCGCACCTTCCCTGATTTGCGCCTTAGACGTGCCGATGCCGACACTGCGGGGAAAAAAGGCGGTCTCGAGGAAGCGTTGTTACTTTTTAAAACAGGAATGATAGATATTTTACTTGGAACGCAAATGGTAGCTAAAGGATTAAACTTTCCCGGTGTACGCCTGGTCGGCGTTGTCTTTGCAGACACAGGGCTGC